>Ga0307510_10001376_pt1 | contig 26618 bp, 34 predicted proteins | sample 12_EM_MG_FD_207224 | JGI IMG/M metagenome (GOLD analysis project Ga0307510, IMG submission 207224) | Populus trichocarpa ectomycorrhiza microbial communities from riparian zone in the Pacific Northwest, United States - 12_EM | ecosystem: Host-associated > Plants > Roots > Unclassified | place... | reverse complement strand
TGACATTGTTCATCGCCACCAATCGCAAAAGATCGCGGAGAATCGGTATTTGCACACAGAAGCGCGAATGTTGAATGACATTGATGACACCCCACTAACAGCCTTATGACCGAGACTTGGACAAGGGAAATGCCCTTCTTGTCAAACGCAAGACATGAGCGCTGAGCGTGTCTGATTCTCGGAACACACCCGCAATCAGTAGTCTTGTAGAATGACGCGTCGACTGACAATTATAATCAGAGAAGAGAAGGAAGAGCTCAATTCACGTGTATCCTAATGTGGATGAAACCAATTACATTCGAAAGCACACAAAATAAACGTCACAGTAACGGGCGAAACTAATTGTTCCCAAGATATACTCAAGAACTAGTAGTAAAGTTGTTGAAGGCTAACAGGTTTACCGTATCCGCGGGAATCTCGGTAAGTAGGCCTTCGCTCGAGAGACCGATCAGCGCTGCTTTGAGGTCAGCGGGACTGAGCGGTTGGACCTCAATCGGGCCGGTGACGGCTTCAATGAGGCGGGGAGGAGGAAGGAAGACAGAAGCCCAGCGGGGCATCACGCTGTACACGGACTCATAGAGGCTGGTGAAAGACCCGGTGAAAGGGCGCTGTGCGTTAAGCCCAGTAGGAACGAGGGAGTAGGTAGTAGGATCGAAAGTGGCGGATGGATAGATGGAAAGGAGATACGCCAGGAGGCCAGCCGTATGGGGGGATGCCATGGAAGTGCCGGAGATGGAGTTTGTGGCTGAATCAGACCCAATCCAGGTGGATAGGATATTGAGGCCGGGGGCAAAGACGTCGACGCAAGGCCCGAAATTGGAGAAGTAGGCACGCTCATCACCGAGCGTGGACGCCCCAACGGTGACAGCCTTCTCAGCGGCAGCTGGAGAGAAAGTGCACGCATCACGATTGTCATTGCCTGCGGCAACAGCAAAATGGAGACCAGCGTCGACAGCGCCATTAACTGTCTCATCAAGAGCGCGGGATTTTCCGCCACCTAGAGACATGTTAGCAACAGAACCCTTGTGCTTCGTCTTTCCAGTAGCCTTGAGTTCAGCGGCCGCCTGGGCAGCCTTCTTGACCGCGGACTCAGCAGCAAAAAGGACGCCAGCGATGACATCGGACATGGATCCGCTGCCATTTGATCCAAGAACTTTGACGGCAATGACATGGGCAGCCTTGGCTACGCCATATTTGCGTGAAGCGATGGTGCCGGCGCAGTGGGTTCCATGGCCATTGTTGTCTTCGTCAAAGTCATTCAAGGGGATAGTCTTGCCCCACGATGCACGTCCTTGGAACTCTTGGTGGTCGATGTTGATGCCAGTGTCAATGACGTAGACATCAACACCCTCACCGCCATCATGATCATATTCATACTTGGTGAAAGTGCCGAAGGAGAGCCTTGGGCGGTGGCTAATACGCGCGAGACCCTGAAAGACGTCGCTATGAGTCATACTCGTGGTGAAGGAACACATGAGCATATTGCTGACGTACCCAGGGGGCAGACGTCTGGACCTCTTGGGTCCTGACAATTTGGTCGCGCTCAACGTAGTCCACTTCGGGCATTTCGCGAATCCTTTGGAGAACTCGGTCCGTGAACTTGCCAGCGTAGCCCTTGATATGGCTATCGAACACGTGACGGATCCCGCCATTACCGTCCAAGTGGGGGTCCTCGGCATGCGCTGCCTCGAGGAAGTTGTAGTGGTTATCAAGAGCCGCCAGCGGCATGTCCTTCTTCAACATGACGATATACGAGCCATTGATAAGCCCGTGAGGGGCTTCATGCTCTGCCGTGTGAAGGGGTGCAACGACTAATGGGGTACCTTGGCGCGCACCATAATTGTAGCTGGTGGAGAGAGGTGTGGCTAAGGATGAAGCGACCAAGGAGAGGGAGAGGAGCGACAGAGAAAGTAGGGGTGACATGGTTGTGGTTTGAAACAGGCCCGCTTAGAACAGCGCCCTGGATTTGTTAATGAGGGCTCCCCAGTTTGGCTCTATTTGTACCGCTGTCGTGTTGCCAAGCTAAAACACATAGCCACGTATCACCACCACAGTGGAGGAGAGCATCCTCATTATCACGAGGGCCCAGGCAGGGTCGGTCAGGAGTACAGCAATTATTGTATTTACGCACGACATCCTCTGATGCACCATTCAACTTTCGCTGGGGCAAAGTCACGGCCCCCCAAAATTCCATAGCCTGATCGAGTTATCTTGGAAGGACGGCTGTGGGCGGTGGCGGTGTCTCCGTATGAAAGTTCCTGTGTCGTCTCCTCGTGACCCCTCACCCAAAACGGATGAGTCGGAGCTTTCTTCTCCGTCGTCACTATCGATATCGTCGAAATGGCGTGATCCCGATATGGAAAGTAAAAGTGGATGAAGGGGATGGAACGCAACGGAACCGACTGTATCTGCAAATCGTTCAATTCATGAAGATAATTCGGGAGGATATTTCCATACCATCGTGCGCGTGATATTTCAGGGAAGGGGCGGTCCAGCAGAGGGGAGGTTCTTCGACACCGACCTCTGTTGGCGCCGCGCCCAACTGAGTCAGGCTAAAAATACTGACGTTCCCGTTCTATGCCGAAAATGATGTCAACCAAGGTTTGCGCCCGGATATTTATGCTCACTTGGTCACCAACGCCCATCAGCTTTCCGCCAAGGTCAATGTCAAATCTCATCCTCTGGTTCGTTTCGAGCCTTGAGCCATTGCCATAACGAAACGTCTCCAACGGGGTCGCCGTACTGCCACGGAGGTCCCAGCTGTGTATCTCATCGCGCCGCCGGAATGAGGCATATAATATGTGGGAATTCAGAGGATTGAATGCGAGCTGCACGGAGAGAGGTCAAGCGATGCATCGACGCCAAGAATTGGAGCCGGACCTGCATGACACTTGCTTTGATATCGCCGACCCACCCCACCGGTTTCGCGCCTGTGTCTTCGTCGAAAAGTGCTATGTTGGCAGAGTTGGCAGAAGACGGTGAGAGGGAGCCCGCCGCATATAGTCGGTATGAGGGGTCATATGAAGGGCAAAATGCAAGGGCCGAAACGATTCCTGCATGATGGATCAGTTCCCTATCACTCCGCGTAGTCTCCGATTCAGAGATCCATAAGCGCGACAAGTACCTTTTAGCCCGTCTCTGCTTTTTCTGGACGGTGTGGTCGCGAGCCGTGTGCCTTCACCTGGATAGTTGACGTCGAATACCTCGATAGCGTCCTCAAATCCGCAATATAGTCTTTGTCGTGTAGCCATGAGAATCACATTCGTATCACCCACATGATAATCGGTCAAAACTTACTTGTCCGCCGAAGGGTTGAAGGATAGGCTATGTGGTCCAATCTGTCGTTCGCGATGATCGACGATCTTATAAGACGCCCTCAACTGCGCATTGTTGAGATCGTCAATTCCAATCGCGCAATCGAATTAAATACTTGAAAAGATAGCTTACCCGCCCATCTGAGGCGTCAACCAACTGGACAGGCGACTCGCGGACAGATGCGACGAAGCAGAACGACGACGCGTCTCGGGGCGTAGCGCGTGGATACCAGACGAAATCAAGAATGGGGGCCGCTCGTGGGAATACTCTTGTCTTGGGAGGGTCGAATGGGGCGGGTGCTGGGCACAGGGATAAATAAGATCCGGGAGCATACTCAAACCAAAATGCTGCTATTGTTTGGCTGACCTGACCGAGGTTGCACCTCATTTCCTATGTCCTGCGGACTGGCGCCCCGTGTAATTCCGATCAGATTTTGGGACCCGCGCACACAAAGTGGAAATAAAAACCCACATGTCGATATATTGCAGACTGCGATTCTCGCAGTGTGCGAGAGCGAGAGAACCATCTGGGCACCTTCGTTTCCGTGCCAATGATCGGAGAGCCCGTGAATGCGTGAATGCGGGGCATCAATGAAAAAAATGCCTCGAAAAGGTGATATTTGAGTTGAACACACCATTTTGCGGAACGTGCAAAGTTTTCCTGGAAATGGGGGTCTGAAAGTAAATTGGCCTCGTGTGCAAGCGACGGCTGCACGGAAGTGTCAAAAGTAGGCGGCTCCCAGATGGTACATTGCGATTCCATTCAGACGAGTTTGCAGTAGGGGGTCGGCGAGAAATAAAACTGCCGAAAGATTGGCTCCAAGTCAGATGCCGATATCAATTTAGGGACACAAGACCGACGTCGTTGCAATTATTCACCGAAAGAGCAGTAGTCACTGATAGAGTGCTGTCATCAAGCAAGATGGGGTACAGCAACACGCGGCAGGTGACCTGAAACATCTTGACGTCATCAGCACCTCTTTATTATTCTATGATCCCCGGGCTGTCACGCTGATGGACGGTGGATCATGGAGGGCGTCTACCAAAAGCACAGTTTCAAGTTCATTCTTACAGTTATCCGGGTCTTTCTGGAGAGCGAGTGTTACAGGTTTTCATTGTTCCTATTGTTTTCTGCCACGTAGAACAATGTGTTTAAAGACGTGTATTTGTACAGCCAGCAACCACTTTCAAATCGTCGTCCTGTTTCCTGTTCTCCAACGCGCCATCGCCGGCTATCCATAACCTTCACCAGCCGATCTCTCTTTGAATTGAACTGGACGTCACCAATCGCTAATCACGATCCATTCTACAGCTGTCGTCCACACGGCCATACTACCGTGACTAAGTAGTGGAAATATGGATTTGGACACAAGCTATTACGCACTGCGCTCCGATTCAGACCAACTCACCAATATTGCCAACTGGAGATCCATATTGACATTGACGGTCTTTTTCCTCAGCAGTAAGTCAAGGCAGGTTGATATGCCATCATCATTTGTTCTGCCCTTGGAGCATCGCTAAAGGCCATCAGATGTCATCGTCATCTTTCCATTTCGTATTCCCCTCCCAAGGATCGTTTCCTATGCTCCTTACGATGCGCTTGTCAAATTCCGTATACTCTCCAACACGTCTGAATACCTTCGACGGCCCTATCTACCTGTGAATTTCCTTTCGGGGCCAGTATTGGCTGTCGTACTTCTGCTAGCCACCGGAGCAATTAACGGCGTGGTGCTGAGGCACGGAATTCTCGGCGCAAACGGCATTGAGCCCCTTAGCATCATGGGGTTGTTTATCTCACTGGTGCGTGACAAGTCATCATATCTGGCATGCGTACCTCGTGGCTCTTACCGGGAACCGCAGGCGTACGTTGCCATTTCCCTAGATGCGACTGGCCTGTTCCGTTTTCTCGCCTTCTGGGTTGCAAGGAAAGGTGGAACTTCGGGACCAAGGCTATACTTTTACCTCTACTTGTTCTTTTTGGTGTCTGCCGCGGTTGTCGGAAACGTAAGTCATAGAGTCCAATAGAGGTATCATTTTTCCTCAATGACGTGCCCGAAAGGACCCAGTCATCTTGTATGGCACACCGTTCCTGGCCTACCTGACGAGGGCATTGGGGTAAGTCCCATCCTCCCAGTCTTGTATTACGTTTCATTACGTGGTTCCGTAGAATCACGCCTCCAACCGCTTGGATATTCTCCCAATTCGCAGCTGCCAACATGGGTGTGTGTCAATCACCTATGGTCATATTTCTTGCGAATTTATCGATTCCGTAGCGTCTGCTGTGTTAATCTCTTCAAATCCCACCAATCTAGTCTTATCCGGAGCATTTTCGCTCTCATTTGTCACTTATACCTCATCTGTGGTCCTCCCGTTTCTTGCGGCTGCACTGGTTGTATACTTGTACCTTTCCATTGTGCTGTTCCGCTCCACGGAGTCTATACCTTCAAGCATCGAGGTATCGCATAACGATGGAGGCGATGGTGTTGGCATTGACCGCCCGAGCACCGCGCTCATCGACAAGACCGGCGCCATCTTTGGCAGTGTTCTGTTTATTGCGACATTAGGTGCACTAGTGGGCGTTAGCACGGTTGGTATCCCCGTATGGCAAGTTACAGTACCAGCAGCCATCCTGATGCTGAGCCGCGATTTGTTGCGGGACTGGATGCACCATCGCGCTCACAGGGCTATAACCAAAGAACGCGGGATCGAGCCCCCACCCTCTGCGGGGGATCTTCCAATTGAACTCCAGAACCTACCCTCGTCCGCATCTCACCTAAATTGCAATAACCCCAGTTGCAACAGCACTGGCAGGCATCAATTGGCGCTGTCAACCATCTTGTCAACGTGGACAAGTCGTTTGGTAGAAACATTTCCCACTGTCCACGCGGTCTGCTGGCAGCTGCCACTCACGCTAGTACCGTTTGCATTCTTGATGTTTATCCTAGTTGAAGGCCTGACTAGTCAGGGCTGGGTGCGCGTCTTCGGTCGCTGGTGGGACACATGGGTGAATGCAACCGGAATTGTGGGAGCCGTCGGCGGCATGTTGATCGGGTCAGGATTGTTGTGTAACGTATGTCACTTTTTTTTTATTGCTCTTACCTCAAGTGACGCCAACAATCATCACGTCATCACAGATATGTGGTACAAACATCGGCACAACCATTTTACTGGCCCGAATGTTACAGGAGTGGGAACATTCCGGGCGGGCTACCGCACGTGGCCGGTACGCATCTGTGAACAGCCTTGCGCTGGGGTCGAACTATGGGGCGTTCACACTCACGTTTTCGGCGTCACTGGCTGGACTGCTATGGAGAGACATGCTGCGACGGAAAGGGATCCATGTTAGGCAATATCAGTTCGCACAGTTGAACATGGGCACCTTCGCAGTGGCGAGTGTAGTATCCGGGGTAGTGCTGATCGGACAGACGTTGGTTGTGCATAAGACGTCGTGATAGATTCAGGGCAGTGCGGGACGGTAACCGTCGAGCAATTCAATTATATACGAGGGGTGGCAGGTGACAGGGATTAAAGACTCTCCGTTGTGTGAGAATAATTAATTAAGACTGGTGGCGGGTATCAGAAATGTCATCTGACTACCGAACGAGGGCGTCATTATACTTGAAAGGGAAATCGCGTCCAAGTTTGGTGCGAGGAGAAACAATGCCAATGCGAATGTAGCAACACACTTTATGCTTTTACTCCATTCCTTCTTCTTCTTCCCTCCGTCCTTTCTCCCTCTTCCTCCTACCCAACCTACCCTTATCCCTTGGTTATGATCAGGCGTATGACAGACAAACTCGGCCATCTCACGCACGGCCACCCAAAATCTCCGCAACTGCAACAACAGCAGCAACAGCTCCAACTGCAGCAACCGGTTCAATCCCTCCCTCTTCCCGCAACAACGCATACACACCTCGAGCACCGCGGTTCAATCTCTACACAACGCACCAGCGAAAGCAGCAAACGTGGCGAGAGTGTGGACGAGTCACGTCTCCTAAACGAATCCATCTTCCCATACCAACGTAGAGCAAAGGGCACCTACCGTCTCGCCGACTTCCTCTTCCAACGTACCCTCGGTACGGGCAGTTTTGGGCGGGTCCATCTTGGTATGCCGGCCTCTTGACCCTCTCACTCTCACGCTCACCATCTGATAGTTCGGAGCAAACACAACCTTCGGTTTTATGCCATCAAAGTCCTTCAAAAGGAAAAGATTGTCAAGTCAAAGCAGATCGATCACACAAATAATGAACAGCAGATGCTGCTCGCTGTGCAGCATCCGTTCATTATTAATCTGTGGGGCAGCTTCCAAGACGCAACAAACCTCTACATGGTCATGGACTTCGTTCCCGGTGGCGAACTGTTCACCCTTCTGAGGAGATCCAACGTGTGTTCTGACTTTTTCTCGGCGCCACCACCTTTCACCCCTGAGCCATCTCATGTAGCGCTTCCCTGACCCTGTTGCAAAATTTTACGCCGCCGAGGTGGCATTGGCGCTTAACCACCTTCACAACCAAGACATTGTTTATCGTGATCTCAAGCCCGAGAACATCCTCCTTGGTCTTGATGGCCACATCAAGATTGCCGACTTTGGATTTGCAAAGCACTGCCCAAATACAACATGGACACTTTGCGGGACTCCAGACTACCTCGCGCCGGAGGTAAATTAATTGTTTCATACCATCTCCATCTGTCATCATCCTGATCATCCGTCCCAGGTCATCAATCAGAGTCGCTATAACAAATCCGTGGACTGGTATGCGCTAGGCGTGCTCATCTTTGAGATGCTTACCGGCCTACCACCATTCCACCGGCCTGATGATTCACCCATGGCACTTTATGCTCGCATTCAGAGCGGGCCATCATGCATTCGTTTCCCCGCCATCAATATCCTTGCTAAGGACCTCGTTCTCAAGTTCCTCGAGAGCAACCCGTCAAAACGGTATGGAAACCTCCGAAATGGTGCTGGTGACGTGTTCTCCCATGCGTGGTTCCGTGAGGTGGATTGGGATAAGTTACGGAATCGTGACATCGTTGCCCCCTATCTACCGAAGGTGACTGGAGAAGGAGATGCGAGCGCGTGAGTCCTGATCGATGTCGTGTTCTCCCTTGCAGCAACTAATTGGGATATTGGCGTAGTTTCGAGCAATACGAGGAAGGTGATGCCGTCGCACAGTACGGCCTACTTTCTGAGGACTTGCATGGGATCCACTTCCCCGATTTCGAATACACTGCTGTTTGATATGGCACATAGGGCTGGGCTGGGCTTTTGACAATTTTTAGGACGTTTATCATTACGACATTGACATGAAAGACTTGTATGGCTGTTTAATTATTCCATGGCTCGCTTCGGATACCTTTCGTCTTTGTTCTTGAGCAAATTTGAAGGCATGAACCTTTACTCAGATATTCGGAATGAGATGTGAGAGTGGTGTGTGTGTGGTGTGGCAACATCGGCATCGTGGTATTCCGCGGTGAGAGTCGCGTGTTTGCACCGAACAAATACAACACCTGCTGAGCACTTCGGAAAATGGCGTTCTTTTGCTCAATCTATCCTCACACCCGCGAACGGCCCACGCTTTCTTCCTCTACTCTACTCCAGCGCGTAGGGTTACGCAGGGCATACCCGACAAGCCAACAACTACGTCCTATAGTGCGATATCAGCCGAGATCAAGTGAGGTTGCCTGCCGCGCACCCACGTCGGCATCGCCCTGCTACACAACGAATTCTTCACTACGCAGCGCATTCGCACCCGGACTCCGATATGGTTCATAGGAAGTCGTCTTCTGTGTCTGTCGGCAGCCAGAAACTTCCTCCAGAGAACCTCCATGATGGAGACGGTGCGAGTCAACGAGCGGAAGCTGCAATGCCTGGACAAGTCATGAGCGGCGGTCACGGTAGCGGTGCTGGCGACAGTGGCAGTGGCAGCGGTGGAGATGCCCCTCAGCAACTCGATGCCGCGCGCACAGCGCTGTTGCGCTCGAAGCAAGCCGAATTAGATGCGATCGAGGATAAGCATGATGACCTGGTAGGTTTGTCTCGCCTTGTGCCCCGCACACTCTTTAGCACAGGGCGTGGCGACTCCGCAGGCGCGTTTTTGCTCATTGTTTGCGGACTATGTAGCTACGCGAGGCGTTTCATCTGGAGCGGTGGACGACATTGGTTACGTATGACCCTGCAGTGCGTCTCCTGATCCCTTTCCTTCTCAATCTCTCCCACTCCCTTTCCCTCTCTCATTGGTGACTGTTTGTGGGGGACAGGTTGCAAAGAAAGATAACTCTACTGTTTTTCAAGAGGCGCGTGGATATCCCACTTCTAGCTGGTTGATGCATGTATTCACCTTGATATCCAGTTCAAGTCAAAACACGATCTCATCGGGGCTACGTCCTCGCCCGCGGGCCCATCCCGGAGAACGACTCGGCGTGCGCTGCAAGACCGCGTTGAGAAGTTGAAAGGGGCCTTGCCTGGCCCGTCTGCCATCGTCTCCTCTCCTATTCAGCCTCCCTCTGGCCCTGTACCTGATGACAGTTCTATATGGAACATATTGGGCTTTTCTACCAAGGGTAAAGGGAAGGATCGGAATCCCAGTTCCCCAAAAACTATGAAAGGAAGGGCGCATGCTACATCTGCCGATATCGGGGCCAGTCCTACCCTGATGCACGAAACTCTATCCGCGCCCGTTGCAGGTGTAGGTTCTAGGGTAACTCGTCAGGCTACGTCACGTGCGTCCCTCTCCAAAATGCCACCTCCAAACCTCTCTGGTCCTGTTCAACAAGAAAGGGGATCGCCGGCGGCGGCCAAAGTTCGTCGAAGACAAAGCCTTGACGCGACATCTGATGTCCTCCTTGCGGCTCCTCGTAAGCGGCGAAAAACAGATACCAACACTTCTGACTCGCGAAACGCCCCATCCACCCGCTCCTCCGCAAAGACCCCACGCTCTCCTCCCCCCACCAGAAGAGCCACTCTCAACGGTGTTCACCAGACTCCTACGACCAAAATGTCGCCTGGACTCCTCGCTGATACGGCGAAGGGGTTAGTGCCACCTGTCACACCAACACCGATCAGGAGAATAAGACTCATCGTTCGCCGTCCCGAACCTGTCTACACTCATCCTAAGCAGAGGCCCGCCCCTCCAAATTTCCATAAATCCGTAACGTCTGCTCTCGCTTCGTACACTCGAATTGAAAACGATGACGTCGAAGAAGAAGCCCTGGAGAAAGCGGCACGCGAGCGTGCAGTACTTCTTGAACGCGTGTTCGCCATGCGTCAACAGGGCCGCATGCTCCTGTCTGCTGAAGATGCCAGTCGTGCCCTCCAAGACAGGCTAACGGATCCACGGACACTAGGCGCAGACTCATGGGATCACGTGCTCAACGCCGTGCGCGCACGGCGCCATCAGCGAGAAACGACTGGACAAGAAATCGCGGCCACCATCGCAGCCAAGGTGCGCACGTATTGGGAAGTGCAGAACGCGAAGGAGGGCAGGGTGAAGCTGCAGCAGGAGAAGCAGTTGCGTGTCCTTGCCAAGGCGACGCTGAAGCTAGTCATTGCTGAATGGAAAAAAGCCGTATTTGTCAGTGATTTTCTTTGGCACTCAGTAGTGTTGTAGAATTTACAGACTGACGATGTTTTTTTTGTCGGTGGTAGCATATACGAGAACAGGAACGGCTTAAGCGCGAAGAGGAGGAAACGCGCAAGGGCCGGGAACACCTCGATGCTCTGTTGGATCAGTCTGGGCAGATCTTGGAAACACAGCATCTTGACCTGTCGCGCGGTACTCGTTCGCGCAGCCGATCCAGCAGCGTATCTGCCTCTCTCCGTGACATGGACGAAGAAGAAGAATCCGTCACAGACGAGGACGTGGCGTCAGACGACGATGCAAGCACTGATGGGGACGACTCCAATCCCGACGAGGAACAGTCGGACGGGGCCGAGTATGCGTCCCCATCAGCTGTCGGTGAGGACAGCGATGATGAGGTTTCCGCCGCCGCTTTACTCGGGCTCGATGCGTCTGCCGTCTTGCGCGACAGTCCTACGCCCCGTTCTGACCCGGAAAGTGACGTTGAGATGATCGAACAAGAAGAGGATGAAATTCCACCCGCCGACGAGACTTCCGCGGCTCTATTTGACGATGGTCCGTCGCCGCATTCCGACATGGTGGCGACGCCATCGAGCGAGCCTTTACCAGGTTCGCCACGCTCTCTTGTTCCAACACCACGCCCAGTCGTCTTGAGTCCACCACCCGACTTATCGCCTCATGCCCTGCCACCTACGACGCATCCATTCAGTGATGTCCTCATCCCCGTCAAGGAAGACTTTCATCCGGTGCGCAAAGCGTCAACGATGGAGTCCCAAGAAGCCGATGTGGCCGCGGACTCTTTGACCCCTGGTCATGTTCTGCTTGCACATGAACCAAACCTTGCACAAGAGAACCAAGAGCCAAATGGCGATTTCAGAATTTCAGAATCTCAGGAGCTCGCTCCAACAACGCAGCCCGATAGTGAAAGGGGGCAACTCGACGTCCTGACTAACGGTGCCAGTCTATCTGTACCTGATGCAGAAAGTGGTACTCCCCTCGAGGACGATGAAGACGCCGCGTCACTTGTTGAGGATGAGTCAGAGGAAGACACCCGCATCCCACGGTACCTTAAGCCATATGCCGTCGCGCCTGTCGAGTGGGATCCGGCCGCGGCGACCAAACCCCCCGCGCTACTTCGTGGAATACTGCGGCCGTACCAGCAGACCGGGTTAGAATGGCTCGTCAGCATCCACAACAGGAATCTCAACTGCATCCTAGCAGACGAGATGGGGCTCGGGTGTGTGTTTTCTTTTTCATTTCCTCGGGTATTTGCTGACTTGTTTCCAGAAAGACAATCCAGACCATCGCTCTGTTGGCTCATCTGGCATGCGAGAGGGGCATCTGGGGCCCACATTTGATCGTCGTACCAACTAGCGTGCTCATGAACTGGGAGATGGAATTCAAGAAGTTTCTTCCAGGGTTCAACGTCCTCGCTTACTACGGGACGTCCAAGAGACGGAAGGAGCTGCGTCAGGGCTGGTACGACAAGTTCCACTTCAATGTCTGCATTACGTCGTATGCGCTTGCCAGCCGCGATGCGCATGTCTTCAAGCGAAAGCCGTGGTACTACATGATCTTGGATGAGGCGCATATGATCAAGAACTTCAAGTCTCAACGATGGAATATCCTGCTGATGTTCCGTTCGTTCCGTCGGCTACTTCTTACTGGTACTCCTCTGCAGAATAATCTGACGGAGCTGTGGGCATTGCTCAAGTTTCTGATGTCTGGAACTGACTTTGCGGATCGCAAGGAATTTGCAGAGTGGTTCGCAAGTAAGAGACAATGATGCTGTGAACTCCTGCTCAATGTATGCTAACTGAACCTCAACAGATCCTTTGGAACAAGCAGTTGAGATGGGCACCACCCTGGACGACGAAACCCAGAAGCGCGTTTCCAAACTTCATATGGTCTTGCGCCCTTATCTGCTCAGGCGTCTCAAGCGCGACGTCGAGAAAGAGCTTCCTAGCAAGTTTGAGCACCTCGTGCTCTGTCCGCTTTCCAAACGTCAACGATTTCTCTACGATGAGTTCATGTCCCGCGCACAGACTCGAAATGACTTGGCGTCCGGCGTGTACCAAAAGATTGCCAACATCCTCATGCAGCTTCGTAAAGTGTGCAATCATCCGGATCTATTCGAAGTGCGACCTATTGTGACGTCGTTCGCGATGAACCGTTCTGCCATTGCCGACTTCGAGATTGAGGAATTGCTCGTCAGAAGACGCTTGCTGCAGGAACAGGATGAAGATATGTTAAATCTTGACGTTCTTGGCTTACGATTCGTAGATCACCAAAACACTTCGCTCATCGCAAGCGTCGAGACACAGCGACTAGACGCAACATCCTCCCTGCCTTTTGTCTCGGAGTTGCCTGGAGAGCCCCCGCCTTATGACGTCCGTTCTATTGAAGGCTACAAGAAATACCGCGCGTACAAGGAACAAGCGGCATCCGTCGCACGTTGGACGCATATAGGCTACCTTAATCGCCTCCGTTGCAGCAGCTCCCCGGTCTACAGTAGCGAGCTGATCGCAAAGTCTCGGCAATGCAGCCGCCCCTTGTTGCCCACGTCAGTTCGAGATCCTTTGGCGCATCACTTGGATACCGTCCTTGCGATTCGCACGGCCGTCAAGTCACACGAGGCACGCTCCAAGGAGTTGGCGTCAATAGTCAATACGTTCGCCTGTATCACTCCGCCCGTGGTTGCGCACGATCTGCCGCGGCGGATCCTAGTTGGAGTAGAGGAGCCAGTCCTTGCTCTATCCTCTGACGTGCAATTCGACGCGCTCCTTCACCAGCCAAGCGTGAAACGGCAAATTGGCTTCCCGGACCTTTCTTTGTTGCAGTATGATTGCGGCAAGCTCCAGGAACTCGCCCGACTCCTACGGGAGCGCAAAGTCGGCGGCCATCGCGTTCTGATCTTCACACAAATGACGCGGATCTTGGATATTCTAGAACAGTTCTTGAACTTCCACGGCTATCTGTACCTTCGCCTGGATGGCGCCACACGAATTGAGGATCGACAATATATCACGGAGCGCTTCAATGCCGACGCCCGCATCTTTTGCTTTATTGCCTCATCCCGCTCAGGTGGCGTTGGCATCAAGTGAGTAATAACCCGGAGATTAGACCTAACACTAATACACTCAATCACTCTCAGTTTGACTGGTGCCGACACAGTCATTTTCTATGACAGCGATTTCAACCCCCAAATGGACAGGCAGTGCGAGGATCGGTAAGACGCCGCGTCCTATCTTGCAGTTGTCGATCCGTGCTGACGAAAGTCGTGGTCAAACAGAGCGCATCGCATCGGACAGATCCGCGACGTGCACATCTATCGCTTCATCTCGCAACATACGGTAGAAGAAGCGATGCTGCGCAAGGCGAATCAGAAGCGTTCGTTGGACGATCTGGTCATCCAGAGGGGCGAGTTCAATTGGCGCTCGCTGTTCCGCGGCACGGGCGGCGACACCATCACGCGCGCGCTGGAAGATTTCGCGGATCAGGAAGACGCCCGTGCGGCGCGTATCGCCGCACAAGAAGCGGGCGAGCTGGAGGGGGCCGATGCTGCGGACTTTGGCGAGGACGCCGGGGCGGTGGGTCAACGCGAGACGATGGCGAGCGTCGTCGCTGAAGATGTTGTCGCGATTGGGTCACCATCGGGTCGTCCTGAAGATGGCGAAGTCGAGGAAGAAGTGCCGGCGGAGGAAGGTGGAGAGGACGAGGAGGAGGGTGGTACCACTGTCGACTACATGCTGGCTTTTGTGCGGCATGATTATGACTTCTTCAGAGATTGGCGCTTATAGAGTGTTGCCAGGTCATCCTCAACCAGACCTCTTGTATTAGCAACGTTACAGAAATGGTTTATCTACGACTCATTTAATGTTTCACTCTAGCTCTCTCAGGTGTGATGCATCACAATGCGTTGAATATTTGAGTCCCAGGGTCAGACTGCATGGTTACAATTCTGTCATCTGGGTTGGTCTCCCACTTAGTGCCTGATTTTACACCAAATGTGCCTAATTGATAGTATTGACTGAAAGGAGTAATGGAACCAGTGTTCACATGGGATTACAATAATTAGGAATGACTAAGCTTTTGCAAAGTACAGGCAGGTACATGATCTGGGAAGGAAGGCAACTAGAAGAATGCCTGTAGGGCAACAAGAACAACACAGAAGTTGGATGGCTCCAACAGATGGTCATGGTCTACAAGGGATTGATGGATGATGTGCATAAAGGCACTCCGTGATACAATTTGTACAGGTGGCCCTTTGGAGTAGAGAGGCTAGCAAGCTTGTGCAACCCGAAGGTTCCTCGGATTATAGTGCACAAAGCCGTCAAGAACCTCTGCTACCCACAGGATGCCACCAGGGGTAGAGAGCCAGAGTAGAGATGTGGAGAACAGCTGAGGGAGCCAGCGGCCAGCGTCTGACCGTTCAGGGCTTAACCTCTTTTAACATTTCGGGGGTTAGCCCGACGCGTGCGTACTTGCCCCGACCAACATCCTGCAGAAACCGGTCGATCCTCGCGTAAGTCGGTGCGTACGCGTCTTCCAATTCGCGTAGCGTACGCGGGGCAGCGGAAGAACTTGCACCCGGTGGCTTCACGGCCGCCGCACTGGCAAGTCCCGGGCTTCTGGTTTCTTGTCCGGTGCCTAACGTCATTCGGCTGGTGTCTCCCGAGGACGTGTTCGGGAGGGCGGACAGTGTAGGCGGTAAGCGCTGGATAGGTTTCGCATGGGAAAGCTTTTCGCGTGGAGGTGAAGAGAGATGGGATATCATGAGCGAATTCGTCTGATGTGGTGACATGTTTGATGGAATGTGAAGAGGTGGCGATGAGGGCAAGTGTGAGTCGAGTACAGACCCTGGTGTGGGGTGGCAGCCGGGTACAAGCCCGCCGGAAGAAGTTGGGCTCGTATCAGCTGGTGGTTGATGATGGATCTGTGCATGTATGAATGGCATCTCGCGACACAGCGGTTCTGGCGATATCGAACTTGCAGGAGTGGGCAAGTGGGCAAGTGGTTCAGATGGTTCGTCCATGTCCTGCGGCTCCCGGTGCAGGCACGCGACGCGCCAACTGAGGAAGTTTTCCACGTGTTTTCTTTCAACACCAAAGTGGCTTGCTAATAACTCCTTTTGTTGAACTGTTATTTGTGGCTGTTGGAGTAGCATGTTGTGCAGCCGATGGAGCGTGTCTGCGGATAGCGATGGCCACACTAGAAGGTACAATCAATCACAATGAGGATCGAGGTGAATAAGAGGCGCATAGGTCGCCTACTTTCACGGGCCAAAGCAGTCGTTGGGTCCAGTAGCGTATCCGAGGCATCGTCACTCCCACCTTTCTGCTCCTTTCGAGGCTCGTGGAGGGATTTTCGTCGGTTGCTGAACCAAGTTACAAGTTTCGCTGCGGTGTACCCCGGGTCCGTCTTCTGAAGGTCGCGCAAAAGTGCGTCTTTCTGTTCCCTAGATGGCCAATGGCATCCGCTATCGAAAGTTTCTGGATACATGATGTTAGCCAAGTTACGAAGCGCATATAGGCGGCGGGAAAAAATGAGCGCGGTGATCAACAGAAGGCTCACTCATTAGCACACCACGACCACGACCAGATAATCTCGTCCTTGCGGGACCAGACGGCACAAGACAAGAGGGCTGGGCGCCATACGAATCTAAGGATTTGAGAAGCACGGTAAAGTGCAGCGGACCGTAGTGCTCACTCATTGCCACCCAGTAGTCGTCCTTTGAAAGACCTCGAAAGACAGCAGAAGACACGATCAAAGACAAGGGGGCAAGATAAAAATAGAGAGAAAGAAATAGACAGTTTGAGCCATGTGGGTTTTTATAAGCCGTGGCATGTATGCTCCGTTAAATCCAGGATTTGCACCTCACCGTCTTTTACAAGTTGAAATTGACCAATGGGGAATGTGAAAACGCCGTCGTGGAGTCATTCAAGTCTAATTTAGTTCAAGTCTTGACATATAATCCCACTTATCCATTTCCATCTGTCTAATCCAAAATATCTTAGAAACAGGTCATGGGGCGGGAAATTTTGGGGTCTTTTCTGTTGGAAGGTTCTAGAAGTGTCTCAGCTCATCGATATCATCCAGAAGCAACCCCAAAAATTTTAGGGGCTTTTCCATGGGATGGTTCCAGAAGTGCTTCCGAGACCTTAAGAGGCCACCACCTCTTCCCTCCCACATTCCCATCTTGTCTCCCTCTTCACTCAGAAGTGGTCCTGCAGTTGCGACTGGACTGAAACCCCCACCCCTGAAAACGATCTTGTCCCGGCTCACAGCTGGCTTCATCATCAATGGTATAACATTGAATACCATCTATCCAGATGATTTCAGGATTGAGTTTGGAATGTGTACAACACGCCAACAATGGCATAGTTGGCATGCATAAACCGGGGGAAACAAATTAACCATGTTGGATGTCAAAAAAGACATTCCATCAGTGGGGAATTAATATATGACTACATAATTGTTGTCACAGTCCAATTCAGCTTGCCCATTTGTAAAAATAAAATAAAATATTAAGCTAGTGCCAAGGGTGGTCCCTCGATGTGTACTGTACATGCAAAGGGATTCACGGTAGCTAGGAGTGACATAATGTCCATCGATTGCGCGGACGAGCGGTTAGGATTGGGAATTCCTCGCCCGACGTGTTCCTGAGGCAGGCAGGACGTAAGAATGGCCCCATGGGCTGGGCAGAGGGTTGAGGGGGAGGAGAAAAGGGGACTTCATGCTTAATACTGGAAGGCCAGGCCAACAGCTGGTGCTGGGTTGGAGGGCGACGACTTGGATGGGGGCACACCTACCAATGTTCGACCATTACCATATTGCCAAAGGCAAAAAGTACCTTGTTGGCGAGGAGAGCTTGAAGACGGGTGCCATCCCGTCCGGATCCTCGGATGTAAGCGTGAGGGATCACACCGCAACGTCGTTATGGGAGGTGGGTGGGCGGACCTAGGAGTGCTTCTAGGTGTTAAAAGTGAAGCATGAGTGTTCTCTGCGAAGCCTCGGCTGGTCGGTACACGGTCGAGAAGGACGCGGGACCATTGAACCCTGATTGAGAAGCCGTGAGTTGGTGACCCATGTGATGTGAGAAGAGACCCTCTGGTGTAACAAGGTTACGCGTAACCTTGCGCCCACCTTGCGCAGAGACACAGCGGTATGGGTAGGTGGGGGAGCAGGCCAGAGCATCGTTTGACTTGGAACAGATTTCCGCTGGCTGGACTTTCGGTTATCGGGGCCTCAATGGCTAGGAGTTTTGAAGGTAGATATCTATAAGAAAGTCCAGGGTAGGTCCTTGCAGGAAACGATTTTTTCAGCGATGCTTACAGGGGGGAATTACGGGGCAGGGACGCGACTCAGAGGATCGGAACCGGAGCGACGGCACGGGCACGATCACGCTCAAACTGACTTTTTCACATGCCATTCATACCATTCTCCTCCGTGTCCATAATGAATATTTTATCAGACTATCTACCGCCAGGTTTTCACCCTCCCTAACGTTCAAACCTCTTTTCGAACATGTCGGGGACATCCAAGGACAGGAAACCTGTTGGTTTTGGCACCCACATCACGGCCGGGGGCTTAGCAGGGGCAATGGAAGCAGTACGTAGTCTCCTCCATAGCGGAAAACCATTTTGGAATTATCGCCATGTTATAGTTGTGCTGCCAACCGCTGGATACTATAAAAGTGCGCATGCAGCTCTCCAAATCTGGACGTGCACCAGGGGTACGTGCCCGCGCATGGGTGGTATCCAGTGCGCGATGACGAATGTGGCCCATGTTCTCGTACAGACCAAACCTCGCGGCTTCATAGCCACTGGCGTCATGATTGTGCGGCGCGAGACGCCGCTCGCATTGTATAAGGGTCTTGGCGCTGTCCTCTCCGGCATCGTACCAAAGATGGCAATCCGGTTTGCGAGTTTCGAGACCTACAAAGGCCGGCTCGCAGATCGTGAAACGGGTAAAACCTCCCTCGGCAATATCTTCTTGTGTGCGTTGTTCCATCGGCGTGATGCGGGGACATGATACTTATTCTCGTCTCCTTAGCTGGCCTTGGTGCGGGCGTTACAGAGGCAGTCTTGGTAGTGAACCCTATGGAAGTTGTCAAGATCCGTCTGCAGGCACAGATGCATTCCTTGGCCGACCCGTTGGAAACACCGCAGTATCGTAACGCGGGTCATGCGGTGTATAAGATTGTTCGCGAGGAGGGCTTCGCGGTCTTGTATCGTGGAGTGACACTCACTGCGCTCCGGCAAGCAACCAATCAGGGTGTGCCCAGGTGCCTTCATACATGCGACGCGGGCTTACAACAACACAGGCGCGAACTTCACCGTATATCAGGAATTAAAGAAATTCTGCCACAGAAAACAGCCAGGGCTGTCCGACCTGCCGACGTACCAGCACATGATTATTGGTCTTATATCTGGTGCCATGGGTCCGTTTTCTAATGCACCGATAGATACTATAAAGACCCGTGGGTACCTTGCTACGCTCCTCTCAAATTTGCTGCTCACAGTAGGAATACATGCAGGATTACAAAAGGCAACGTTCCCTGCGGATATGTCGGCGATCGCGCGAATCACGTCAATCGCATCAGATATGTGGCGGCAGGAGGGTGTAAGTTCTTTCTACAAAGGCATCACACCACGCGTTTTGCGCGTCGCACCGGGACAGGCGGTTGTTTTCGCTGTGTATGAGCGTGTGCGGCGACTCATCGAACGCGTCAAAGAAGTTTCGGACGACGACGACCGGTACAGCGAATGAGCCATATTTTACGCGGCCATTGTAAAGATATTATCACATTACTAGGATTGTATTATACCAAACATTGTACGTTCCTGCCTTATTGCGCCCTGCTACCGAACTCGCAGTTGCGCGTCCCGTCTGCCGAACAAAGGTGCCTGCCTGCTTGGGGTTAGGGCAATACAGTATTGGGAAAATGCACTGTTGGGGTTGAGACGCCCAGAGACCCCAACTTTGAGAAACTCTCGTAAGACTGAACGTACTGAACAGCTCACCACATTACGTAGTTCAGTACAAGTACAAAGTCAGTCGACCCCTACAAGCCTAAAAGCCCAAAGAATCATGTCAGACTCTGCTTCCTCTGCACCAAAGGTCCTTGTGTTGCATGGGTATGTGGCACACTGAGCGACTCGTCGACTGCCGCGGCTACGACGACATTGACCTGTCCCCCCAGGTACAGTCAAAACGCCAACATCTTTGGCAAACGAGTGGGTTCTTCGCATATATTCACGCCGTCAACTGATCGCTGGATCAATCACCACGATACGAACTTCTTAGATCGCCGCACTTAGGAAGGGTTTCGGCAAAGACCTCGAACTTGGTGGGTCGCAAACGCAATTGTCCCGACTCGGAGGCTCCCGTCATCTGACGATCTTCCATGAATACGACGTAGTTTTTGTCGACGCACCGCACGTATTGGAACCTGTCGACCTGACCGGTACTGGCACCTCGTTGGATGCCTTGGGGGCCCATGAGGCGTCCACAGCGTCTGAGGACCCTGCGCTCAAGCCGCGGGGCTGGTGGAGGAGCGACCCAAGTCGCATGCGCACAGACGGACTGGAAGAGAGCCTCGCATTTCTCCGGGATGTTTTGGGGACACAACGTTTCGAAGTGCGTCGCCAGTTGTCGCGAGAACGCGATGATCTCATGCGGATGGAACTTGCGCTTCTCTGTGCTTTTTGTCGTGATTTGTAGGGGGTCTTTGGCTTTAGGTGAGACTTCGCAAGCCCACAAAGTATCTTGTCCTCACGATTTGATCCCGGCTTTCGTATTCTCTGGTGTCCATCGGCGGCAGTCAAGGCGCGGCATTGGCGGCCCTCCTAGCGGCTCTTGTGCGGCGATTCTTTTTTTCTTCGGCCGGGTTGTTCCACCGAACTAATAGATGATGAAATGTCGCGTAGCTTGAGCGGCCACATACCTATCCACCGTTCCTCGTGGATGGTGAGCCTCCGCACCCACCGCTGTATGTCACGATTTCATCGTGCTTCTTTGTCATGCTTCGTGAAATTATTTTTGACGTGTTACCATTACGACGGACGACCATGCAGTAAATTCTGCGTTGCCGTTTCCGGGTTCAAGGTGCCAGGACCTCTCTCGGCCGCAATTTTTTCGGATGGGTATGCGACGCCGACGCTACACGTTTTGGGGAGGAATGACATCCTCGTTGTGGAGGAGCGTTCGCGAACCCTTATTAATGTTTCTATTGGAAAACGGGTGGAGGAGCACGATGGAGGTACGCGACATTACCACCACCTCCCGGCCTTGGGGCTACTCATTCATTGGGGAATCTCCGTCCTCTCAAAGGCCACTTCGTGCCATCCAGGGCCAGCTGGCGGACATTTCTCAAAGCATACATGCTCGATCCCACAGGTCATGTGTCTAGCCCTGGCGCATCCTCAGTGTCGCAGCCAGGGTCAGGTGCGGTCACACCGCTGTCGTATTAATGTGTTGGGCGAGAGCAGGCACCTGGCGCTTGTCGAGAGGTGGCGTTGTGCCTCAGTGTTACGATATGGCTACGATCGAGCTAGAATCCATGGCTTCGCTACGGTATGTGACTGTGACTGGGGGTTGATGACGTCGCGTCCATGCGAAAATGGCTAATTGACAAATTTGGTTGCTCTCTCGACGAACCAGAGGTGAGACTAGAGGATTGTTAACACAGTACTTCGTCACATATGAACTCCCGATTCACGTATTGATAATGTCGCCCTTAGGACGACGTCAATGAAGCACGTGAGGATAAGCGAGCTGATTTTATCCACAATGGGGGGGCACCGGGGGATGAGAAACTCCTGTGCTTTTGCGGAAAAGCTGGTCTATATCGAAAGCCCCCAACCATTATACCCCAGCCGCCCCATGCCGGGGGACAAAAGACAGTGGCGCAGGTGGCATGATACGCTTTCCCTGCTTTTCTGTCCTTCTTGATCGGCCGCGATCGGCTCTTCGCTCGGTGGCACTGGTTAGGGCAGTGCTTATTAAAAGACGCAAGTTTAGATGATCAGATGTGTGTCTGCCACGATGACTAAGGCTATGGCTGATGCTGGGGATGATTGGACTGATAGATGGGCACGGACAACATATCGGTCAGGACGGGGATGAGATATGCGATCAACCAGGAATGGGAGTAGCTCGCTGATTGGGCTGGTGAATATGTGGTGGCTCAGAGATTTGGGATAGATCTGCGCCAAACAAGCCGGGGGAAGAATTACCCGCAAAGGTCGAGCGCGTGTTCTAGAATTCACTTGATTCAATTTGGCGCTGACGTAGGGTGGCCGTGTGATAAGGATCACATCACAACAACTGGGATTGCCTGGATGGTTTGGCAGTGTCCTTCGGCTTGTTTGATATTCCCATGGCCAAAGCCAAGGAGAGAGGGGGCATCAGAGAGTGAGGGTGATGACGGCAGATGGTTTTCCTTATTGTCAGCCAATTGTACGGAGAAGCGTGATGAGAAGCGCCCATGTTCCGTAGTCAAAGTGATGGGATGTGACGAGGGATGTGACGGTGACGAGTAACGCGCGTGTTTGTGTCTCTTATTGAAGAAGAGAGAACTGAAAAGTTGGAGAACCTCTTCAACCGAGCGCGTCCCATTTTAACGCAACGCATTCGCCACCATGAACGCTTGGTCACCACAGCAGCACGACCTCGATGAGATTTTGACAACCATCTTCGAATCCACCAACTCCACGGACCAGGCCATCCAACGTAGCATAACCCACGTGAGTTCACCGTTCATTTGTTTCATTCATCACCCGCAAATTATTTTTTTCTTTTTCCCCTCGATCCCTCATGACAGAAACTCAACAGCTTCACGCGCGCGCCTGACTACATCGCCTATCTCGCATACATCCTCTCCGCCCTCACTCAACAAGAAGATCGTATCAGGACCATCGCCGGCTACCTTCTCAAGAATAATGCCCGCCTGGTCCTCCGCGCTTCCCACGAAGTCATCGCATTTGTCAAAGCTGCCATCTTGCATGCATTCAGGGACCCCAGCGACATGATCCGCAACGCCGCTGCTCAGGACATCGTCGCGTTTCTCGGCATCCTAGAGCCCAAAAATTGGCCCGAATGTCTGACATTACTCGTCAACCAGTTGGACGACCAAGCTGCGGTCAACCAAGAGGTGTGTTTCATCTCCCCCCCACTTCTGATCTGTTCTGCTTGTTTGCCTTGAATTTGTCTGGGCATCGGGAGGCCCTCGCGCTGCTGTACGCCATCCCCATGCCGATTTTGACATCTGCCTGGCTATGCCAAAAGACTGAACGGGGATCCCCCCCCCCTTCCCCCGACTACGTCGAGGCATCGGGAGCACGCTTTGTGCCTACTCCAAACATCACCGTTATAGGAGCCCAGAAAGCCCACACTCGGAGAGACAACCACTCTTCAGCGTACCACGGCTGTCCTGCTATTCCGTGGTTCGAATGACGTTAGCTCACTATAGCCGCTGCTATAATCACCCGCGGGATTCTTCCCGCACAGCGGTCCCGGCAGTTTTTTTTTCCTCCGGCCTGTTTACACGCTTCTTCGCTCGAGATCACTGAATTGACCTACTTAGGCTGCCTTTAATGTTCTCGAAAAGGCATGCGAGGATTATCCGCGGAAACTCGATGTCGAGATCAACGGGACTTTCCCCCTCAACTTTATGGTTCCAAAGTTCATCGTGCTCACAGAACACCCCAATGCCAAAATACGCTCGCATGCCGTGGCGTGTCTGTCCTACTTCGTTCCTATCAACGCCAACGCCCTCTATGCTCACATCGATACCTTCATCGCATGCCTGTTCAAAAGAGCCTCGGATGAGGAACCCCAAGTTCGCCGGCATGTCTGCCAAGCCCTTGTCCTCCTGCTCGCATCACGCCCCGACAAGCTCTTGCCAGAACTCGGCAACGTTGCCGAGTACATGCTTTTCTCGACAAAGGATAAAAACGAGGTCGTTGCCCTAGAGGCATGCGAGTTTTGGCTCACCTTTGCGGAGGATCCTGAACTGGCACAGTATCTGCACCCCTTACTTCCTCGTGTGGCTCCAGTCCTCCTCGACTGTATGATTTACAGTGACGATGACTTGCTCTGGCTTGAAGGCGATGAGGAGGATGATGCAGCGGTGCCAGACAAGGAGAGCGACATCAAGCCTCGTCATTACGGAGGCAAGTCTCATGGTTTCGATCGTGAAGACGACGCCCCAGCACCCTCAGATGCGCCAAAGAAGGTGGGCGCGTATGGCGAGGAGCAGCTCGACGGCGATGACGATGACTTTGAAGATGAGATGGACGATGATGACTTCGCCGATGAGATGTCTACCGAGTGGAACCTTCGAAAATGTGCAGCGGCTGCGCTTGACGTGCTCGCTGTCCGATTTTCCACGGATCTTCTGAATGTTATGCTCGAGCCTCTCAAAAATAAGCTCTGGAATAGTGATTGGCTCCAGCGCGAGAGCGCTATCCTTGCGCTTGGCGCCATCGCCGAAGGTAAGGCCGGTCAAATCTCACATTCACACACTGATGAATGTTATCAGGTTGCATCGAGGCGGTCGAGCCACATCTCCCAATGCTAATACCATACCTGATCCAGTCATTGAATGATCCAAAGGTTTCATCCCTCATTGCGCCGACATATTACATACTCTGACGCCCTTGTTTCACGTAGCCCCTCGTGAGGTCGATTACGTGCTGGACGTTAGGGCGATACGCCAGCTGGTGCACCGCAGGTATAACTGAGGAGCACAAGGCACAGTTCTTTATTCCCACTATGGAGGGCGTACGTATCCCATTATATTTGCCATGCTTCTGTGCTTCTGTGAAAAGTTTTTTGATGTTTTCACATTCTAGCTTCTACGCATGGTTCTGGATAACAATAAGCGCGTCCAGGAAGCTGGCTGTAGCGCTTTCGCAACACTCGAGGAGGATGCAGGGACTGAGCTCGCACCGTACCTCGAGCCCGTCCTGCGTAACCTCGTTTTCGCATTTGAGAAGTATCAGCACAAAAATATGCTCATCCTCTATGACGCTGTCGGCACGCTTGCTGACGCAGTGGGACCTGCCCTGCAAAACCCCATGTATGTGGAGATATTGATGCCGCCACTAAACAAGAAGTGGTCGAAACTGAAAGATGACGATGACGATCTCATTCCACTTCTTGAGGTAATGCAAGCGCCTGAAATGGTAGACAGTGGTGCTAACTATATTCGCCGTTAGTGTTTGGCGTCCGTAACTATTGCCATGGGTTCTGCTTTCCTCCCGTACTCAGGACCGGTTTTCGAACGATGTGTTAACATCGCACGGACGTCCATCGTGCAATATCAGACTTGGCAGCAGAATCCTGATCTCGACGAACCAGACAAGACATTCTTGGTCGTTGCTCTAGACCTGCTGTCCGGCCTGACCCAAGGCCTCGGCATGGGCCTCAAGCCTTTCATCGAGAGTAACCAGGCAGCGTTCTTCCAGCTGCTTGTCCTGTGCCTGAAGCACCCTCAAGCGCCAGTGCGGCAGTCCGCGTATGCGCTTGTCGGTGACCTTGCTATGGCAAGCTTCCCACTTCTCAGGCACCATATGCCGCAGGTCATGCAAGAACTCATTCTTCAGCTCGACCCCGAGCCAAAAGTTGAGTTTATCTCCGCCTGTAACAACGCTGCATGGTCTGTAGGCGAAGTGGCTCTACGATACGGTCGCGGTAAGCTCAACTTAATGCATGAAAACGCCCTATTTACACCTTCTCTTATCGTAGAGGAACCTGAATTCGCACAATGGGTCGAGCCACTGATTTCTCGCCTCGTCCCTCTTTTGCTACACCCAAAGGCTCCGCGTAGTTTACACGAGAATGCTGCGGTGTCAATAGGCCGTATCGGCCTCATGCACCCACGCATGGTCGCACCTGTTCTCCCAGACTTCGCCCAGGCATGGTGCCAAGCACTGTACGAGATTCGCGACAATGAGGAAAAGGATTCGGCCTTCCGCGGGCTGTGCACCCTTGTCCAGGTGAACCCGATGGGCATCGCCAAGGTGCGTCGGGAGCAGAGTTTTGCGAGCGTCGTTGTTGACGACAACAATTCACAGAGTCTAATGTGGTTCTGCAATGCCATCGTGCGCTGGAATCAACCATCGGAAGAGCTCAACTCGATGTTCCAGGCGCTGTTGACGGGCTTCAAGACCCACGACCCGCAGGGCTGGGCTGCGCAAGTACAAACGTTCCCCCCGGTTATTCAAGAGCGCCTCGCACAGCGCTACGGTGTCTGATCACTATCAATTTCGCTTTGCATCTATACCCTCCACCTTCGACGAAAACTTGTGTCCCGTGTTACAGTCTGTACCATGACTCGGTCTGTCTCTATGTCATGTCTTGGATTAACCACTTTCGTTGTACTACAAGCTCCTGTTTCGTTTTACTAGTAGTTACATACAAGCCTGATTTGAATTGCATATGTACGTACCGCCCAAGTTAAGGGCCACACTCCGTTAGTAGTTACCAGTAGTTACAATTTTCTGCACTCAGTAGTTATAGCATTAGTCAGGACAAGGTTCCTCTCCCCTTTTCACGTCACTTGGTCTGTGAAGTAGATACATACATACTTACTTACATCGGTTTCTCATCTTTTTCGACACACACGACACTACCAATCCTAGTGAGCGCGCGATCATCCCCCGAGCGCGTATACGTTACAAATTTCGCACGTGGTGGAAGTATTATTAGCCTGCATAGC
>Ga0307510_10001375_pt1 | contig 26622 bp, 23 predicted proteins | sample 12_EM_MG_FD_207224 | JGI IMG/M metagenome (GOLD analysis project Ga0307510, IMG submission 207224) | Populus trichocarpa ectomycorrhiza microbial communities from riparian zone in the Pacific Northwest, United States - 12_EM | ecosystem: Host-associated > Plants > Roots > Unclassified | place... | reverse complement strand
CTGTGATTCAGTGGCATCATTCTAGCTCTCATCAGTTCTGGGCCGGCGCGACCGTACATTGCTCGCTTTAGCATCTTGAGGCGGTTGATCTGACCTTCGGCTTGACCGTTGCTCCAAGGGAGTTCGATTGCATTTCTTACGGCATCAATATCCCGGCGCAGAACGCTGGCGAAACGCATGATTGCCGTGAGCTCGGTGTCTAAGGCATCGTCGATCCATTCATCCAGTGCTTGCGAGCGCCCGCTGCGCAAGATGCCGTTGAAGCGCATGGCCAAGCCACGCATGATAGCGAACGCTCGAGAGCCCTGCTTCAATGCGTTGACCATTCTAGCCTGACGATCTGTCAGCAGGCCACGCGGTTTTATGCACAAAGCTGCAGCCACCACGGACGAGATCATATGGCCCGTGTCAGGATCGCGGACGGGTTCTGAAAAACCCATCTCCTGAGGCGACTCGTCGGGTTGAATGTTTTCGACTTCACGCCACACCTTCAACATCTGTTCGAGATTGGAGCGGCTGCCCGTGTAACCGCGGTTCTTGATATCGTAAAACAAATGGCGCCCGACCCGGTTTCCATTTTTCCAGCATTCAGCCAGGAAAGCTTCAAAATACAGTGGCGATGTCGGATTCTATGCTGCCCGGTTTCTGTCTCGAGGTGCATTGGAGGCAAGCCAATTCGCGATGCTGCGGCGCTCGTACCCGGTCCGCCTTGCAATCTCGCTGTAGGGGAGGCCCTGCTGCCGCAACGCTTGAAGCGTGTCGAATATTTCCTGACGAGATTGCCTGTGCGCCAAGCGGGCACGGCGCTGTTGTGACCTGGCGCTGGCGATAGCATCTTCGGAGAGAATGGGTCTAACATTGGCGTGACCGTAAACGCTCATCTGTTCCTTGATTGCCTCCCTGAGATTTTGAACCAGATGAAAGCGGTCAGCCACCTGACGGGCCTGAGGCGCGCCCTCTCGGGCTGCCTGAGCATACAAACCACAGCGATCTCGGCTCACGACCTCGATCGTCGGACGCTCTTGCAACCAAGATTTTGCGCTCTCGACGCTGCGGTCCTCCAGAACATCGAGGACCGAATGACGCTCAAGATCGACGATGATCGTCCCGTACCGCGAGGAATGCCGCCAGCTCCAATCATCAATGCCCACAACCCGAATAGTGTCTTTTTCTATGGACGCCGGATTACCGCGCTTCAATTGCCGCAAGATAGTGTCGTCGCTGACCGGCATGCCGAGCCGATGCATCAAGTTCTCTCCCGGACGACCGCCCAGTCTGTGGCCAACCAAGCCCACAATCTCAGCCATCCGCTCAGTTCGTCGCACATAGGGTGCAGCAATCCCGGGCAGCCTGTCGGTGAAGGTTCGTCGCCCGCATTTCCGGTGTCTACACTGCCACCGGTTCAGTGCCAGTTTGATTTCCACAGCTTGACCTTGAACAGGCAAGTCCTGGAGACGGCGGTCGTGCCAGCCGTGCCGGTGTCGACTTCGCGTTCCACAATCCGGGCGGCAGATACCGACAGGTTTCGCAGCAGCGGAAACAACCCAGTTTTCTTCATCTTGAAAGGTGATACCCAGAATTTTGACCCCTGGGCCGGGTGACCATTTCAATTGCGCTCGCATCCTCGCAGATAGCAGTCGAGGCGCTAACATCCTGTTAACCACAGAAATTGAGGAAGAACCCGATTAAGTGCCAAACGACAATAGCTAGTGAACCAAAGAAATTGAGTGATATTATTACTCAATTTCGCTTTATAAAATGCAATCACAGCATATCTAAATCCCCTCTAAACCGACATAATCTTATTTCAGTTGCAATCAACGCAAGAGTGTATTAGTAATTTTTCGTTGAAAATCAATTTCTGCGTAGACAACCTACGGTATCGCATACCTCATTGTGACTAATACGTAGGACGGCGTAATATATACTATTGTTTTTCTATCGCGCTTTTCGTGAGCGCGAGGGCCTTGTCGTGCCGATGCACTGTCAACTTTTATGTATCGCGTGCTCTGACGTAGTCGATGGCTTTCGGAACAACATCACGTGTCTGGCGACGATCGACCAAACGATCGAGCCATGAGGGGCGAAGCGCATCATGATTCAAACAGTCTACTTCGCAACCAATCGTCAGCCGTTGCTGGACCCGTCGGATCCGCAGCAAAGGCGGATCATTGGCTTCGGATCCGAGCTTGGGCCGACCAGCGGGATCGATGTTCGCTATGGGAGCGCGAAGATCGACGTAAATCTTTCAAGAAAGACAAATGTCCTTGTCCCGGGATCGTTGGTGGTCGCCGACCAACAGCTCCTGTTTGCCGAAGGTCAATCGCCAATCTTGGGCAGCGACACGATCTTCGATGCCATACGGGCGTCGATGAAGACTGATAACAAGCCGACAATCGCGTTCATCCACGGTTTCAGTAATAGCTTCGTCGACTCCATTGAACGCGGCGGCTGGCTGAGCGCCTTCTACGGGATAGACGTGAACATGTTCGTCTTCTCCTGGCCGTCGATCATTTCGCTGTTGCCCACACCTACGCCGTTTGGGGACTACGCGCACGATCGCAAAACAGCGACCGCTTCCGGTCTCGCGGTCGCTCGAACCCTGCGCCGTCTCAGCGATTTCGTTGACAAGCTGGATCAGGAAGATCGCTGCAATCAGAGTATCCATCTGATCTGCCACAGTATGGGAAATTACGTGTTCAGAAACGGGCTACAGGCGCTTATGAAGCTGCCCGAGCCCGCGTCTCCGGCCCTCTCGGCCGTCAACGCCATGACATCTCTCGACGGCACTTCGCCCTCGCTCCGTCGCTATTTCGACAAGGTGATCCTCGCGGCCGCGGACGAAGACGCCGACGCTTTCGATGATCCCACGAAACTCAAATTTCTGCCCAGAATCTGTAGGTCGGTCACCGTGTACTACTCGGCGAAGGACTGGATATTGGGGACGTTAAGCAGTGGCACGAAATTCAACGGACCGCGCCTAGGGTCTGACGGCCCCGACAATATGAGCACCATCAGCGACAAGGTGTCGGCAGTTGACGTCAGTGATGTGCTGGACGCATCGGAGCCAGAAAATCATCAGTATTACCGTGTGTTTCCGCAGGTTCGCGACGACATAAAGTCGGTACTCAAGGGCACACCTCCTGACAAGGTCGCAAATCGCCAGGCGATTTCGCAAGCGCGGTGGAAGATTGTCAAAAAGGCAGCGAGGGTCACATGAGTAAAATCTTCTCAGTGATCTCTCTTCGTTCAGAGGATCTAACTCGTGCTACGATGTGGACTATCCTTGCCGGGTCGTTTCTGCTGGCAAGTTCCGCTATCCCGGCCGAGACCCTCTCCGCGACAACGACTCTTAAGATCGACGTCGGTCAACCGAACCCGAAGGCCGAGGATATGCGCTTCAGCGGTGCGGCTTGCGACGTCTTCGGGGGGCAACGCCATTCTTGCTTGCTAGCAGGAGATGAGTTCCGGTACGCGCAACTGTTTACATTCGATGATCGGAAGTTGTTGCTGGGTAAGAGGGTCTATCTCCTTCCGCAGGTAAATCCCAACCCGCCTCCTGGGGCCAACGCAGAGTTTGACGAGACGGATGCCGAAGGCGTCGCTTTCGATGACAATTATTACTATCTCGTCGGTTCTCACGGTCGGAACAAGCGCGGCGAGCAGCAGCCATCGCGCTATTTCGTCTATCGAATAAAGATCGACGGCGCGACCGGACTACCGAACGATTACGGGACATCGAAGAAAGCTTCCGGATCCGTCGAACGCAGCTCGGTGTTGGCATCGGAGCTCAAGAAGGCAAGCGTTTTCAATTCAGAGATTCACGGAGACCCATCGTGTGGGGCATTGCAAACTTCTGCTCATCAAACTCCACTGGAATTGGCACCTGAGCAAAATGGCGTCAACATCGAGGGATTGGCTGTAACGGATGGCCAGCTCCACTTTGGATTTCGCGGTCCATTCGAGAAGACTGGAGCGTTTATCGGCACCCTCAACGCGTCTGCCGTGTTCGACCACCAGGAACCTCATTTCAAACTCGAGCAAGTCCAGCTCGGCGACTGCCAAGCCGTTCGAGATCTAGCAGCCGTGCAGGGAGGAGTGCTGATCCTATCCGGGCCGCAAAGCAGACAATCTGGCGCCGCCTCGATCTTTTTCTGGAAGCCTGGATCAGAAGCACAACGGCTGGCGGATCTCAATCAAACTTGGTCAGGAGGTGCCCAGCCTGAAACGCTGATGGTCATAAAGGACGATACCGATCGGTATTCGGTCTTGGTGACTCAAGATGGGGACAATAACGGTCCTCCAGCCACGTACCAAATTCCAAAGCCGCGAAATTGAGGAAAGCGAAGCAACTATTCTTCCACGAGTCTCGACCAAACGGGGGGCGTCTATGGCAATCGAAATCACAATCGAACGTAAGGACAGGACTTATAAGGCAAGGGCCGACGGCACAGCCGCGTTTTATGTAGGTCTCTCTACCCACTACCGGGACAAGAGCTCGGGGGAAGATTTTCAAGGGCTATACAACGTTCCAACGAACGGGCTTCCCAAACTCGTCTACTCGGCCGCTGATCAAAGATCCGCGTTCGGATTTTGGGCCGATGTCATCGAGCCGACCTCGAAATGTGAAGGTGGCAATTATCTCACGCTCAACACTTACGACCGCGCCAAATTCACCTTTGGTTTTGGCCAGTTCGCGGCGCACGTTCCGGATGGCGATTTCGTCGTCTACTTCCGTGACATGCTCGGGCGGCCGGAGGCGACGGATTACTTTCCGGACTTGATGGTCAAGGCCGGCCGGATCAACCAGCTCTCGACCACGGGTGGGGTCCCGCTTGAGAGCTCGAGTTCGACTAGGCCCTTGATGGACTATCTCAATCCTTCGACCACGCACATCGAGGATGACGAGGTCATCGCGTCGGCGAAATTCATGCATTGGACCGCGAACCATCAGGCGGCCCAAGCGCTGCAGGTCTTCCACATGATCAGTACCTTTAAGGGCTTGATGGCGGCGGCGGATAGAAATCTGGAGCTCAATGGGAAAGCAGCGGATCTGTGCGTCATCGTTTGCGACATACTTCACCAGGGCCGGTCGAAGTATCCCGCAATCCGACAGGCGCTGGCTTCGACCAACAAGCGGGACTCGCTATTGGCCCTTGGCTCGATCTCATACTCCGACCGTATCGCCGCGTTGAAGGCGGCGTTGAACGCGGCGGGAGCTACCCTGACAGGGAAGCATTGGAGCACGTCGAAACAGGATTTTGTATGAGGAGGCCGCGATGTCCGTTAATGAGGAACTTGTCAAGACCGCATCCCATCAGTGGGAGAGGTGGGGATTCTCCGTGGCGCCACTTCACAAGCCGAAGGCGGTCGCGGGATCGGAAGAGAAGCAGCCCTTCGTGGGATATGTCCACGATTACTGGGTGGTGGTTAATCGGCCAGAGCGGAACGGTCTGACAGACAAGCCGTGGTCCGCCGCGTTCATCTCGTTTTGCTTTAGGACCGCCGACCCTTCGAATAGCTTTCCGTACAACGAAGGTCACTACGGTTACTGCCAGAAGATCCTGAAGGGGATGAAAGTTGGAAATCCCAAGATCACGATCGAGGGGCCAACTAGCACCATCCTTGAGCTAGGCGACCTGATCTGGGCTGGACGAACAGGAACCGGTTGTGGAACTCCACCGCAAACCTATGACGCGGCGATGGACGCACTTCGAAAGAAGGATGGTTTCTTTTGCAGCCATGCCGACATCGTGGTCGCCATTCGGCCCGGTGAGGTCGATGTCATTGGAGGAAACGTCTCCGATTCCGTGACGAAGACCACATACATCACGAGCAATGGGAAGATAGTGGACCCTCGCCACGCGTGGGTCGGCGTCATCAGGAACACGATTTGAGTGAAGGCGGACCATCATGAGCGCTCCGCCGCCGATTAGGTTTCGGGGATGCCATTGCAGAGTGGATTTTTCGAATGTGACGATGGTCGATGGAGCGAGGATCGCATGCGGCTGGCGACCAGGCATGTTCGCTTTTACAAGATTTGCCACGGGACGATAGGCGAGCTTCTTCCTAATATAAGTGCTGATTCATGCCTTAGATTTGGGTGACGTGACGCTCATGCTTCCGCGATAGACGTCGAAGGCGGGTGCAAAATGCAAACCACCCCTTGAGGAGGATGATCTCAATGACCATAGATAATTGGATTCCCACCGTGCATCAGTGGTTTATTGCGGTAGCAATTTTCTTCGGACTCTTTGCTCCCGGCTCGCTGGTTCTGATCCGCGAGACTGTTAAGCGCCACCGTCGCGAAGTTATCCAAGATCTTGCGGCTGTCTTCAATCTTCCCGGTGGTCCCGCGAGCGATAGACTTATTCCATCATTTGAATTTGTAAAATTTAAGTATTTTATGCCGATGGCATATCCCGGATTGGAGCGATACCCGCGAGATTTTCCGGTGTGGGCCTGGATTGTAGGGATTGTGCCATTCTGCGCTCTATCGGGAATGCTCACGTGGATATGCCTATCGCTGCTCGCTAAGCAGATTCCTCCTTATATGCCGCTACTTGCTGAAATTTCGGAAGGCACGTTTTGGCCCACAGTAGTGAGTGTTGCGTTTCTTGGAGCCTATCTTGCCGCCATGCGTGGGCTCTCACAAGCAATTCATAACTTTGATCTCAGCCCGTCCCTCTTTATTTCTTCCACGATCGATATGCTCGCCGGCTTGACACTCGCAACGCTTTTTGTCAGCGTTTTGAAACCTGCGGCTGGACTGGCCAACGCCGAAATGAGCGTATCAATCGTCGCCGCGTTCGCTGTGGGATACTTACCGCAGACTGCGCAACGCGCACTGATAAGCCGTAGCCGGCTTTGGAATTTTAAGCGCGAAAACGCTTCAATCTACAAGTATTTCAAAGCCACACCACTTGAACTGATCGACGGGATTGACACTCAGATCAGGGACCGGCTTTCAGATTTTCACATCATTTCGCCGCAAAACCTCGCCGCCGCTAATCCATTGATGTTATTTGTAGAAACGCCTTATGGCGTCTATCAGATCATGGACTGGGTCGCGCAAGCTCAGCTTTGCGCGTCTGTCGGCCCCAACGCGCTCGCAGAACTTTGGAAACTGGGCGTTCGAACAATTTTTGACCTGGAGCGATTAGCCTCGGACCACCGAAGCCGCAACTCAAAACTTCTGAGGCAGGTGGGAGCTCATCTGCTTGGCCCGAATACCCAACAGGACGACCTGCCGGACGAGGCTACCGTGCTGGCAAGCATTCAAATGCGCCTCGACGACCCCTACGTCCATCGACTGCGCCAAATCTACATGCAGGTGGGAGAGCGCATCGGGCCTCAATATTGGCGCTTCTTTGTTCGCAGTCACCACGGACCGGACAGCGCCTTTGTTGACGACGATGTCTTTTGCCCGCCAGACACAATCAAAATAAGCCATCACGAGCTCGCTGCTGGACCTGGCGACCGATTGAGAATCATAGGCGGGACGAACAACGACAAGCTCGTTACGGTTGCAGCGATGAAGGAGGATGCGATCGTGATTGTCGAGCGCAACATCGTGGAGGCCTCGTCTCGCGCACAAGGTGAGAAAACCATCATTATCCGGATTACGCAGTAGGGGTCCCAGGGAAATCGGCCGTTCAGCTGGTGCGCAAGCCGATGACGGATCAGGACGTCGCGATACGGATACGTATCAAGATCGCCGACAAGCCCGGCTTCTATTCCGCAGCAAAATAGGTACAAGCGCCGGGGCGTCGAGCGTGGAGTGCACAGCGACAAAGCAAGGGCTGATACGGTTGAGGGTGTTCACACCCTCTGCGTCTCGAATGCGCCGATGTGTGACTCCAGTTCGCCGTGACCTGCGCCCTGCTGAGTCTCCGTCGCCTTGAACGGAATCGAACCGGTGCCCCCCGACACTTTAAATCATAAGCATCAGCAAAATCAGAAAGTTAGAGCGGTTTCGTTATCTCTGGCCAACAGCGACACGTCAGGTTGCAGTAATTTCAAGACGCTCGTATCTTGCGGAGAGCAACCGAAACGGGAAGAAATTACTGATGACGCGAAAAACATTTCTCAGCTTTTGCTATGAGGACGATCATTGGCGGGTTCAGCAGGTCAAGAACATGGGCGTTGTTGAAGAACAGCCGATTCTCAGCGCGAATAAATGGGAAGAGATTGAAAATCAGGGCGACGCTGCGATCAAAAAATGGATCGATGAAAACTTAAGGGGCAAGAGCTGCCTAATTGTGCTGATCGGTCAGCGGACCGCGAAGCGCAAATGGGTGCAATATGAAATCAAGAAGGCGTTTGATGAGGGAAAAGGGGTCTTGGGAGTTTACATACACAACCTGAAAGACTCGGATGGAGACCAGGCTACTATGGGACCAAATCCATTTGATGGCTTTACCGTCGGCAATGATCCGCTGTCAAAGTGGGCGAAAGTGTACAATCCGCCATACACTACAAGCAGCAACGTCTACGACCACATCAAGAACAATCTTGCGGACTGGGTTGAGACGGCGATCGACCTAAGGGCTTGAGCGGCCCTCCCGGAGTCGTCCAAGGATGGAACATGAGCGTATACGAGATAGGCTTTCTGGGCGGAGAGCTTCCGGATGAGCGGGAGCGGCTTCGCCTTACGTTGTCAGAGATGATTGCAGAATATTCGCTGGAAATCGGAACTGACGTTATCATTCGGACGGGCGGGGAGTTGGAGCAACGCGATAGACACGCGGCCTTCGCCGCGGTCTACTTCGGCCATTCGACCACGCCGGATATGGAGATCGCCAAGGGTGTAATACAGGACAGTGCGCCGATCATCCCATGTTTCGGACGAGATGAGAATTTCTCGGCGGTAATCCCTGAATTGCTCCAGGTCTTCAATGGGCATCAACGGTCAGATGATGATCCAGAAATGCGGCAGCTAGCTGCGGCAATGTTGGAATGCCTTGGACTACTTCGGCGCCAGAGGCAGGTATTTGTAAGCTATCGTCGGATTGAGTCTAGATCCGCCGCGGTTCAGCTTCATGATTTGCTTTCCTCCCGCGGCTACGACGTGTTCCTGGACACACACGACATCCGGCCTGGTGAGCCGTTTCAAGATGTTCTCTGGCACAGATTGTGTGATTCCGACGTCATGGTAATGCTGGACACTCCGACCTATTTCGAAAGCAAATGGACCAAGCAAGAAATCGGGCGAGCCAGATCCAAGGAAATTCATGTGCTTCGCGTCGTATGGCCGGAGCACCGTCCAAGTAGGTTCACCGACCTCGCTGAAACAATTTACCTCGATCCCAGTGAGCTGGAAGCCCCAGATGGCCCAATAATTTCCAAAACCGCAGATGATATCGTCATTGCAATTGAAAGACTCCGCAGCCGCAGTATTGCCTCACGCTACATGTCGATAACCGGAAAGCTTCGCGCCGAAGTTTTGAAGATTAAAGGAAGCGTTGAGGGCGTCGGCGCTCATCGAGCCGTCGCAATTAAGCTCGAAGACGGCCAGAGAGTTTGGGCTTACCCGATCGTGGGTGTGCCGACCGCTCTTACCTTGAACGATGTTGCGGAGCGAGCTCGCAACTCACGGCAGCGAGGAACGCCCGTTCTCGTTTATGATCAAGTCGGCATCGGTGAGGCATGGGCAGCCCATTTGAAATGGCTTGATGACAATATATCTTCTGTAAGAGCGATGAGAGTGAGCTACGCCAGCTGGGATCTGGCTACTTGGGAGATGTGAGATGGATGGTGCAGTTTTTCTGTCCGCTGGCGTTCCGGATCCCAAACGGGGGCCAGAGTATGCGAAAACCGCTGATACGGTTGCGATAGCGGCGGCTGTCTCCGCGTTGGTTTACGTCACCCTCGGTCGGCGTCAGCTTATTTGGGGCGGGCAGCCAGCGATCACACCAATGATCTGGACGATCGCGGACGAGATGGAAATAGACTATGGCTCTTGGGTTCGTCTGTACCAATCGAAGCATTTTCAAGACGAGTTTCCCGAAGAAAATAAGCATTTCCAAAACGTCACCTACACCGACGATGTGGATAAGGACCTGAACAAAAGTCTTCAAGAAATGCGCCGAAAAATGTTCACAGAAAATGAGTTCACCAACGCGGTATTCATAGGAGGCATGGGCGGCATCCTAGACGAGTTCGAGATGCTTCGGCAGGCACAGCCCAAAATCAATCTCATTCCACTCGTGTCCGCTGGCGGTGCAGCATCACTTGTTGCCGAAAGGATGGGTGGCGGCGTTTCGGATGACCTTAAGACAGATCTCGATTTCGTAGCGCTGTTTCACCGACACCTTGGCATTTCTGAACGTGAGGAGCGATTTCGAACCCCTCAGGAGCAGCCAGGCGATGTTAAAAAGCGCTTCTGGTCAAGGCGGGGACGGCCCACCAACCCCGGTAACGTTTGAGCATGCCATTTCTAGAACAGGATGACATGCGGGAGGTAGGCAAGGAATTTGCTCGAGGTCTCGGTAAAACGCCTGATGAGGCACTTAGGGAGTTGGGGCGCTCTCGCCGCGAACACTACGATATCTTTCTATCGCAAACGATCAGGGACGCAGAAATTGTACTTGGGGTTTATTCAGTTCTGACAAACATGGGGCACACCGTATTCTGCGATTGGCTGGAAGCGCCCAGCCCCTCGCGCGATGAGGTCACCCCTGCGAACGCAGAGTTCATCCGTGACACAATGCGTATCAGCGACACGCTGCTATTTCTTGACACGCAGAGCGCAGATCAATCCCTTTGGATGTGTTGGGAATTGGGCTGGTTTGATGGCGCCAAAGGCCTCGTTGCAATCCTGCCTGTGCTCCCAGAGGGAACAAAATTTTACCGCCAACGCGAATTTCTAGGACTTTATCCGTATGTCGAAGTTACAGGCGAGTGGAACCTCAAGATCGTGCGCCCTAACGTCCGTGGGCCGAACGGTATAATGATCTTCGAGGCACCAAACTCCCGGCCGTTCGATGTATGGAGAAAGCATCCCAACGACCCAATGCGTCCCCGTACTCCTGGCTATGCGAATCGGGGATCTTGACGGCGAAGAATGCCGCGCGTCTCATATATACGCTTTGAATGGCAATGGTGGCGTCGCGTCCAATGGAGCAGCAGTGAGAATTTCACCGACAAGATCCGCGAACCTAAGCGTTACTGGAAGTCCATCGCCAAAAGAGGCGCTATTAAAGTTCAGTTTGGTGAGAGACATAAGGTCAGTGAGAACAGTGCGAATTTCCACGTCGCCCTTAACGACGTCGACGGTAATCGGATTCGGCACCTCCCGTCCCGGATATGTGTTCAACCGCGGAACAAACCCCGTAGTCCACAAGTAGGCACTTCGGCTGCTCGTAATAATTGCTGTCCCGCGAAGCACAGGATTTTTCCCAAATCTGAACAGCTTTATTTCTGTTTGGCGCCGAATTCTTATTCCCGTAAGTCGCGTTCCCTCCGGAACCGCTTCCATGAAACCAGACCATTCATCGTCGTCGAACCAGGTCTTGCCGTGAATGAATAGTTCCGATGGCGGTTTACCATGCATGTCGGTATAGGCGCCAACTATCATCTCCATCAGCTCGAATGCTTTAGCGCGACCAAGGTGAAAAGAGTTGTCAGCCTCTGAGAGCCACGGGCCGACCGCTCCTTTGAAAACCACTCCCTCTCCCGTATTCAAAAACATCTGAGCGCCGCAGCATGCGTTCTCTGTGCGCCCAGGAATATTCATCTTTTTGAATACGAGGCCTATATAGCAAACACCATCGCGAACATCGGCAATTCTCCAAGGCGTGCCGCCTGCCTTGTAGAAGGAGGTGGAGGACAAATTCCAAGCGACTGACGCAGGATCCTGCAGGCGCCGTCTTGTTTCCCCAAGATCGCCGCCCGCCAAAGTCGTCTCTCGTACAACCTGAAGGATCTGCTTGGTATCGAGTACCCGAGCTTTGAGCTGGTTGTGAAAATTCTCCTCGTACTTATAAATTTCGGCGTCCTTTAAATCCTCCGGGAAGAGCCACCCGCCGGTCAGCATTTTATTGGCTTCCCGCTTTCCGATGGCATTTGACCGTACCTGCTCACTTTTTGGGACCTTAGATTGTGGGCGCCCATACTTGAAAACGATCTCTGGCACGACCACAAACCACAACGCGGGCCGCTCCTCCTCATGCACCAAATGCCGTCGTAGCGTTTCCTCATAGACACTGACCGCCGAATGTATGCCTTCGCTACGATCACTCGATCGTATGCGGCTGCCGAGCTTCTCGGCGTCGATAGTACATGTCACAAAAGGTTGTTCTGGCCAATCAATCCCGAAGGCAGCTTGAAAGCCAGGCCACATCATTTTGTTTTCTAACCGCCCAGTATCCGGAGCTCGAATGTCGCTCCTGATCGACCGCACCCATGCCTTAAACAACTCTATGCCGGCCGGTGTGCCGATAACCCCGACATCCATTCGCGCCGGATTTCGGTTCGAGGCAGGTGGACCGTAAAGAAACAATCCATCTTTTGGGTGTTGAGCTTTTTGGCCGTGGCCGAACGACAGGTTCGGTTCATCGATGTGCGTCACTTCCCATTTCATTCTTCGTCGTCATCTCCGCTTGAATACCCATTCGCGTCTTCGAAATCTTCTTCAAGTTCCTCCAGGGGGACCTCAGGTTCATCGAAGAGAAGAAGGTCGGCCGGCATCCGGCGCGCGAGATCAACGGATAAGAGACTGCTTTCGAGAGCAAAACTCTCCGTGGTGCCGACTTGGATTTCGATTGTTGGCTTGTCGTCCGCTAAGAACGCGATAAAAGCCTCCTGAAGCCCTCGCCATTGAGGGTTCCACCAGTTCTTACAGAAGCGCTTCCTCATAGCGGAGGTCCGTTTAGGATCGCTGATGGGTGTAATGCCATCCTCTGACCAACAAAGGTACGGCTTGAATCGGACGACAGCATCATCGCCCAGAGAAACGTTTACCTTCATGGCGAGATGCCAGAACACCCCCATTTTCTCGCTCCGGCCTACCAACGCTTTCCAGGTACGTTTTCCTTGGCCGACTTGATAATAGACCTTGTTGTTGGGGAGCAGATCTTTCGGAAAAAAGTATGCGGACTGCCTGCCGGGAAATTCTCGCAAACCACGCGATCGGAGGTGCCTTTCGATGTTCGCCCGGAGCATAGCGGTGGCCATATTCCTTGCATCAGGCTTCTTCGGACGGGTTGCACCCTTGTCCACGCCATCGACGAACTCTTGAAATTCGTAAGATGAGTGTTGGCTCAATTTGAAATGCTCTGGCAGCCTCGACTGGAGGTGTTCGATGTCAGAATAGGTGATCACGAGCCGATAAAACTGATTGCACGGGATCTCCGATTTTTTAAGTGCATTCGAGAATTTGTCTTGATCCCCTTGGAATGAGTATACGTTGACCGTTGGTGGAGGACGGACAATCTGCACGAGGTTTGTGAGGGCTCGCTCGCTCGCGTATTCGACTATGCTCGACGCACTTTCCGATATCCTTCGCCAATCATCGAACAGGCTACCGCCAACCGAAGGATTCTTGGTTACGCCCATCTTCTCAAGCGAACGTATCAAATCGAGGTAGCCTTCTCCCCAATTCTTCGAAAAATCAAGGTGGTGCAGCTGGTGAAGCTGTGCGGGAAATTCGTCCAGAGAAACTTCGTCGAGCCGTATAGGGATGATAAAACTGGCGTCCTTGAGGGTTCTGCCGCGCCCATCCGCTATAGAGAGTTCATTCCGGAACCCCCTTCTATCCGGTGCCACGCTGCTTTTTGAGACCACACTAATAAATTTCACAGCATGCTCTCTTATCGCCACCTCAATATTTGCCCAGAATGGACTGCCGCCTGTTGAGTCTAACAACTCTGCCCAGACGGTGTACCCCTCGCCAGTTAGGCGGGCACCGAGCCATTTAACAAAGTCGTTATTTTCGGGTTTGGCGTGACTGATGAAAATCGTTTGCAATGGCATCGTTGATTCCGCGACTCGCTATCTGATCAATATGTTCACCGCTCGTATTGCTATCAAGCACAGCGAGATATTATACATGGGAGGTTGTATAAAAGGCTGAAGGTTCGCTGGTTGCGAGGTGCTAAGGAAGGCGGATCGAAATCAAACAACAGGTCTTGACCTAAGGGTCAGCCGATATGTCGAATAATCGGAGCGTTTAATGACGATTGGGCTTGGCGGCTATCAGCAACAAAAGAAGCGCCGCGTATTTTTCTCTTTTCACTACAAAGACATCATGAGGGTCAACAACGTCCGGAATTCCGGTGAGTTCGCTAAATCTTCTGCCGAAAGTGGCCGGAATATCGAAGGTTATTACGACGCCAGCTTGTGGGAATCCCGCAAACTCGAAGGTGATGACGGTTTAAAGCGTCTCATTCGCGACGGCGTGAAAAATACGTCTGCAGTCTGTGTTTTGGTGGGGTCAGAAACATGGCATCGTCGGTGGGTCCGTTACGAAATTGCGCGCAGTGTCATCGACGGACGAGGGATCCTCGCGGTCCATATAAACAGCATTAATCATCACGAGCGACGGACGCCTGATGATAGAGGGGATAATCCCTGCCGGTACTTGGGAGTCGCCGTCGCTGAAAATGGGAAGTACTATTTATGCGAGCGCTTCAATCAGAATGGTTCCTGGAGTTGGCGCTGGTATCAGGACTATACTCAACCGATTGATCTTCCCGCGTATTGTTCTACACCGCCCAAGAACGGACAACCAGTTCGATTGTCGGAAATGACCCGAGAATACGACTGGAGCCAGAATGGCTTTAAGAATATTGGCGGATGGATCGACATGGCGGCTGCGGACGCTGGGCATTAGTTAACAGCGCAGACGCTCGCAAATAAAGCGCAGTTTGGACGGCGCCAGTAGTGGATAACATGAAAACCAAGGTAAAGCAGTTCGTTGAGCGCTTTTTGAAAGAGATCGTCGAGGGTAACGCTGCTGTGTTTGCAGGAGCGGGCCTTTCAGCTCCCGCCGGGTTCGTAAATTGGCGGGAGCTTCTTCGACCCATCGCTGAAGAGCTCGATCTTGATGCCGATATCGAAACAGATTTTGTTGCGCTTGCCCAGTTCCATCGGAACAAGCATCACGGAAACAAGGGGCAGCAAAACCAGCTGCTAATCGAGAGTTTTGGCGTGGCGAAGAGTCCGACCGCCAACCACGACGTGCTAGCGAAGCTCCCAATCCAGACGTACTGGACGACGAATTACGACGATCTGATCGAGAAATCGCTCTCAGCACACGGGAAAACTCCGGATGTGAAATACACCGAGGCTCATCTCGCCATGACGCGTAGAGGGCGGGATGCGGTCGTCTATAAAATGCACGGCGACATCTCAAACCCACAAGATGCTGTCCTAGCCAAGGACGACTACGAGCGTTATCACGTCAATCGGGCGGCCTTTGTGACAGCTCTATCGGGAGATCTGGTCTCTCGGACTTTCGTCTTTCTCGGGTTTAGTTTTACCGATCCAAATCTCGACTATATCCTCAGCAGAGTTCGCCTAAATCTGGAGGAAAACCAACGTAAACACTACTGCTTTTTCAAAAAGCGCGTGAAATTACCGGGAGAGTCTGATGAGGCCTTCAAAAATGCGGTGGTCCGACAGGAGCTGGTAATTGCAGATCTACTTCGTTTCAACATCGAGGCGGTGTTGGTGGACGAGTATGCAGAGATTGATGAAGCTCTGCAGTTGCTTCACCGCCTCTATCGCAGCAAATCCGTCTTCATATCTGGAAGCGCGGAAAATTTCGAGCCATGGGGCCGGGCCAAGGTCGACATATTCAGTCGCACTCTCGGCTCGGAATTGGCGAAGCATGGGTATCGAGTTGTCACGGGCCTCGGTAAAGGAGTGGGCGATGCCGTCCTCAGCGGGGTAGTTGAGCAGGCTTATCGGTCCTCCAAAAACCAACTTGACGATGTGCTGCTGGTTCGGCCATTCCCTCAGAAAATCCATGCTGCCGACCGGGACGCGGTATGGAAAAGATATCGCGAGGAGCTTATTGGCCAGGCCGGCATTGCGATCTTCCTTCTTGGCAATAAGCTTGATGGCAGCGCGAATGTCATTGCCGATGGAATGAAAGAAGAATTTGAGATCGCGGCAGCGGAAAAACTGATGGTTATCGCTATGGGGACATCGGGCCACGCGGCCAAGGAAATATTCGATCAAGTTGCTGCCACACCAAACGCATATCTTTCAGACCTTTCGGATCTGGCCAAATCTGCCGTGTTGCAACTCGGCACGCTCGATGCTGAGCCAGATGTGATGGTTTCTGAGATTATTAAAGCGATAGCTTTGTCGACAAAGAAATGATCAGGCTAACGAGAGGTTTTTATGAGTAGGGTAAGCAAGCGCTTACGATCTTCAATCGAGCAACCACGTATACAGCATCCCCCGATCCGAAACCACCAGTTAGCTCGTCGCTCAGGCCAAGCGCGGCCACGGCAGAGAATGATAAAGGACGCGGTCAATTCCAACATTTATAACCGAAGGACAAGTACGCGCTAAAATCACTGGGATCGATGCGCAGACGGCTGCAATTCTCATTGCCGCTCATAAAGCAATATCTATACTTCGCGACTCCTTCGATATCTTCCTATCCCATTCGATAAACGATGCGGGTTTGATACTTGGCGTGAAACGAATTTTGGAGAGCGCAGGCAAATCCGTTTATATAGATTGGATCAACGATCCAGATCTTGACCGTGAACGGGTCAGCGGCGAAACGGCGAAAAAGCTCTGTATGCGAATGAACCAGTCTTCGGCTCTCATATACGCGTATTCACAGAGTTCGCAGCGATCTCGCTGGATGCCGTGGGAGTTGGGATACTTCGACGGTCTGAACGGAAATGTCGCCATCCTTCCTATCATGCCTGACCACGGTGCGTTGGATTTTGATAAAGAGGAATACCTGCAGTTATATCCGAAGGTCGATATAATCGGAGTTCTCTCAACGCCGAGCCTTTTCGTCAACCAATCACGCAAGTCTGAGATAGCGCCGTACAAAACGTTTGACGAATGGAGAGCAGGATCCGACAAGCTCCGGCCCAGCTAAATTCTGAATCAACGATCGAATTATGGACCGTTCAGCCAGGTGCTCAATTCCGTTGCCACATTCCTCTTTTCGTCGATCACCATCCAGACCTTCTTTTGATGCCCTTTGAGATCTCCCCAAACGATGCGTCGATAGAGGCCAAGGTATTCCCATGATGCCCATGCGTGATTCTGGGGTCGGTCCGTCGCTGGGAAGAGCGCAATTTTGCCAAGCCCTTTATCACCATCCGCAATACCGAGTTCCCAGGGCACCCAACGACTTTCCTTGCTATTTGGGCTTGCCAATAGAACGAAGCGCTTTGTCTGGCTGATCCGCTTCTTTAGAAGATTCGCGGTCTCTTCCCCAGTATACGGAGGCATTTCTGGGTCGATTTCGTCGATGTAGACTGTAGCGCCATGCCCGCGAAGCACACGGATTGCTCCGACGACCAGCTCTTGATCTTTGCTCGAGTGAGAGAGAAAAGTCGCTCCGGTCAAGCCTGTCTCTGAAGCCTTTTTTCTAACGCTCGCTTGCTCGGAGAATGAATACTCGCTTGCATACCCCCGCAGCTCATCGCGCGTGACGTATTCGTACATCAATCACTCCGACATTTGAAACTGTTTTGACCGAGAGCCGAGCTCTCTGATTGCTTGATTATCCGTAGCCCGCGATGTTCAATAAGGCATTGCGGTTGTAATCAGTAAATTTACCGCGACGCAACTTTGGAATTACCTTCCAAAACAAGTCAAACAACCGCACCCTTTTCTCAAGTGCCAAAGGACATCGTTGCCGGAAGTATGGATGAACTCTTCGGTACCATCGCCGTATTTTCCGATCACTCAAGGGTCACGGCTACGTACGGCGATATCGGGTCGCGAAAAACGGCGTCCCAATGCCCGACATAATCCTTGCGAAGCTGCTTAATCAGCGCCGGTAGATCCGCGACGGAGACGTTGCTTTCTGTCAGATATGGCTTCTCCCATTCCACCGCGCCATTCGTGAAATGAATAGCGAACTCTCGATTCTTGTTGAGCTTGACGATCGCCTCGACGACCTGCCCGTCTGGGTTGTCATACTTTCCGTTGGCCGAAATGACGTAATGCCGTGCGGGAAACTTTCTCAGGAAGATTTCGGGATTGTTCCGTGAACTGCCGTGGTGAGGCATCTTCAGTATATCTACGGCGGCATCCGCCTCGGAGAGGCCAAGCTCTTCCCAGGCTTCCACCAAGTCCTTGCCCTGGGCGTCACCGGTCAAGAGAATGCGCTTGCCGCGTATCTCCACCAGCATCGCCAGCGAGGAAAGATTGGGCACGGACTTGTCGAGTTTGCTATCTGGCAGGAACAGCGATGCGATGGCAGCCTCTCGCGCTGTCTTTGATGGCTTTTGCAAGGCCTTCATCCATTCGTCCCGAAGAGCATCCAGCCGGTCCCTGCGAGGACCGATGATCGTAATCTTCGCGTCGTTGAGTATTATCGGCTTCTGTCCTTTTTCCGCCGAGATCAACCCATTCACCGGCTTGTTGGAACTCAGATGGAGTTTGCCGAGATCGGCGGCCAACGAAATACCCTGCCCCACGCTCTCGATCACTGCCTCGGCTTCATGGTCGTCAATGTGGATTTTGAACACCGGCCCAAGGCTCTGTGGCTGCAGTCCGTTAACCGACAAGCCCTGAACCGCTGGCTGCCCGATGATTGCCTCAAAGGAGTTGAACCAAAACCGGGCAAACTTCAGCTCGGCCGGATTCCCGGGCCCCGAAGCCGCGAGAATGTTGGTGATCTTCTGAATGCCATTGATGTGATCGTCATCGATATGGCTTACCATGCCAAGTTCAATCGGGATCGGTCGCTCGTCCGTAATCTCGCGCAGACGAGGAAGCAGGACGTCTTTCCACGCGGAGAAAGGCTTGCCATCAACCTTTTCCGCCCGAGGTCCACCGTCGATGACCCAGGTTACTTCTCGTCCCGACCGCTCATCCGAATACCGTAAAAGCAGGCAGTCGCCATACAAAGCGTTTAGTGCTTCCAAAATTATCATGTCCGACCTCCTCAGACCGATTGAAGTGCCCGAAAAATGTCCAAAAGGCCTGCCCCTTGGAAGCCGGGTTCCCGTCCAAGATCGGTAGCGGTCTCCATCAAGATTTTCTTGATTTTGCGGGGTTGACCAATAAGTTCGGGGTACCTTGCCATAAGCAATGCAGCCGCGCCCGCGACATGTGGTGCCGCCATCGATGTGCCGTCCAGGCGTTGAGAACGGTTACCTCTAATCGTGGATGTAATCTTCTCGCCCGGCGCCAGAATATCGGGCTTGCGACGACCGTCGCCGGTCGGACCGCGACTGGAAAAATAGCTCACGCCGTAAGCATGAGGATCACGCCGGTGTGTAGAGCCGACCGTGATCACGTCCTCAGCGTTACCGGGGTCGGTTATGCTGACAGTCCTGTAGCCGTTTCCCAGACTCTGCTTCGTAAGACCATCAAAGCCCATATTTCCAGCGGCCGCGACTACCACGACCCCGGAGCCGACAAGCTGATTACAGGCCTCGCAAACAGGTGTCCGTCCGCACCCGAAGCTGTCGACGTCGTGACGTAGGGCTAAAGACATGTTCACGCCATGGATGACCGGGTTTTCCCGGTCACGGTTCAACCAGCCGATGAATTCAAGCGCCGCCAGGATCGAGAACTCATCTCCATTCCCGTCGGCGGCGAAGACCCGCAGATCATAGATTGTCATCTTAGGGCAGACGCCTACCAGCGGCCGATCGAAATCCTCGGGCTCATCGACCCTAGCCGCCAATATCCCCGCGACGTGTGTCCCATGATCGTCGGCGGGTATCACGTAGTTCTCATTGTGGGCGATCTCGATAAGCGGCGCGGCGATTGACCAGTCCAGCCCACGGCCTTCCCCCGCTCGTTCAGCCAAGGAATAAACGTCCTTGTGCACCTTCTCGGTCTTGGAGGAGAACTGCTTTCTGGATTCCAATGTCATCAAGGCGCGGTGCGGTTCATCCGCGGCGTCGGAAAGAAGCTCGCGAAGACTCGAGAAATCGTAGGTCGCCCTTACACGCGACGACGTTCGGAGATCGCTTAAACCCAAGGGCATTCCGTTTGCCTCGCTCCGCTTGACGGAAGCGTTGTCCTTGTCAAGGAAGCCGACGTGAGTGGCATCGATGCCGTTATCGATGACGGCAAACGTGATCCCTTTCCCATCAGTGTCGAACACCCGCTGCGCCGCGTCAGCCTTCACGGTCTTCCGTGAGTCGAATATCGTTTGTGAAGCTGTACGGTTGATGTTGATCAACCAGATCCGCTCCTGCTCGGCGCCCGCTACAGGCACCTCTCCAAAATCGAAATCAAAATTTAGATTGATGTTAGCGAGGAGCGTAAGCAGATCCGCCTCAAATTCGCCGGTGTCTTTGACCGGCTTGTGGCCGTCCTGGGGATCCTTTCCGAGCCTGCGGACGATTCGGTACAGGGAGGTCACCTGGGCATAGGTTCGTGCACGCTTCAGTTCTGTGACCAGACCAACGAGCGTGACGAAACGAATGAACTCCAGACGCTGGCCACCCTGTCTGATCGTGTCGAGCAGCCCACCTTGCAGCAAAGCATGAAAGTCGGTCGGCAAGGTCTGCCACCAGCCGGTCATGGGTACTACGAACCGCACGAGAGCTTCAAAGTCCAGTCGAGCCACGACCCGTGACGAACTTGTCGCGATGCGCGCCGCGCGGGTTTGCTCGTTCGAGAGCCGTGCTCGTATGGTTCGCGCGATCTGTCCAGGCAACGACCCGGTCCAAGGCGTGAGCAGAAGGTCAACCGTTTGATCGGGCGGATTTTCGTTTCCCCGCAACGCGGCATGGGCAAGCTGTTCCGCGCGACGGATGAAATTGATCCAAACATCCGGGACGATGGGGCTGTCTTGGGTCCATCTTCCTTGACCAAACGTTCCGAGAACGAAATGCCGGAGCTCCTCATCCGTGAGCCCTTTAGGTACGCGAGGCGTCGCCATTTCAAAAGTCCCTCGGGCGATCAATAATAGTATAGTTCGCCGGCAGTTTTATTTTGTAGTTCAACCGAGTAATCGCGGCCCGATGAACGTTGGCGCCTTGAGGGATCGTTCTTCGGTGGGCAAGATTTAGCCGCCAACCGCCACGCCATCGCTTCTTCGGCACTACTTCAGCGAGCCACCACCACCGGGAAAGAGAGTTGTGCATCGTCCCGTTCTCCGAGATCTTCTCATCCTCGGCGAACAAGCGTCCTGCCTTGTCAGCGTCGTATCGCAAGCCTTGTCCGGCTGCCTCTGACAGCATCCATTCTAGCGCTAGTTTCGATAGACCGCTTTGATCTGCTCTGTAACCTCCACCAACGTCGGCGTGGACACCAGGGAACCAGACCTCAACTGTGTCTCTCGTTGGCTGACCAACTGGTGCCGTGGTGAACAAGTTTGTACGGAAAAAGGCTCTGCGTTCGTCGATCGCCACAGCATGGCGAGCATGCAGAATGTCTGGATTATAAGCTGTTCGCGGCAATTGAAGTGGATTTGCTATCCACCCAACCGAGCTTACCGTGTCCCAGACCCCCATGAAATGGACTGGGCACTTAGCCGAAGTGAAGGTGTTCTTGAAGCCGTCGGCTAAAGCAAACTTTTCGTTTACCTTGCTCTCGTCGTCATTAAAGCTTGTTAACTGCCGGATCGCATAGGGGACGAGCGGTTCGTTGCCCTTTGGGAACAGTCCATACATGGACAGGACCGATGCCAAAGCACGCACCGTGTAGGCGCCACGGCTGAAGCCGAAGAGATACAGCCGATCACCCGGTTCAAACACGTTCATGATGTAGCCGTAGGCGTGCGTCAGGTCGCGCTCCAAACCCCAGCCGACAGCCATACCAAGCCCACGCCGGACTTTGCGCCCGATATCCGTGATTGCGCCTTCCGGCTCCATTGTTCCGATGCCAGGATGGTAAAAGGCGACCTGATCGTCGCTTTGCGTTAAGGTAGAGAAGAGTTTGATGACATTCGTTTTGTCGGCCGCGTACTGGTTCGCGGTCCCATCACAGCAAATGACGACATTTTTCATGCGGCCAGGATCCCTTCTCCGGCGATCATTCTGCGAAATCTGCTAACCCATGCTAATTCCGCGCCGTCCCTTTTACCAAAGCTACACGTTATAATAGCAAAGAAAAGGAGATTATTACTTTTCCATAGGCCGACGGTGTGCATTTCCTTGTTGCTTGGCTGTCCAAGCAGCCTTTGAGAAAGAGAGTCAATCTCGATCTGTTCGTGGCGACATGCGACCACCGCGACGGTGGAAATGCGTCACGTTGATAGTAGACTGCCGCCAATGACGGAATTGTGCTTTGATTGTGGGTGCGCCGGCCTGGATTTGAACCAGTGACCTTCTTCATGTTCGGAAGATGCTCTACCAGCTGAGCTAACGGCGCATGAAGGTATTTAGTCGCAAAAGGGGCATTGATGTCAAGAGAGCCAGAACCTGCAAAGACAATCTCTGCTTTTGAGACGTTGCTAGATAATCATCGCAAGAGGCTTGGTATCAGCAAGACAGAAGAGGTTTGGTTTCGTGGTCAAGCCAACGGGGATCACAATCTTTCACCGGGGCTATTCAGAAAGAGCATGTTTAAGAGGCACCACGAACACAATATGTTCGCGCAGTTTTGCACCCAAGGTGCTAAGTTCGTCGAAAAGAGTGCCGACTCTTGGGAGATACTCTCAACGATGCAGCATTGGGGAGCACCCACGCGGCTGCTGGATTGGACCACTTCGTTGAACACGGCATTATTTTTTGCACTCCGGAATCCCGGGCCCAAGCCAACCATTTGGATCGCCAACCCCTATCTAGTAAACGAGAAATCGGTTGGAAAACGGGTCATGTTCGATGCTTTCGATCACCCTGGCTACGATTACGCAAAGCAAATTCGCGAGGAGCACTGGCCACATAGTGCTCCCATTGCTTTTTCTATCCCGTGGACAAACGCCAGGATACAAAGCCAGCGAGGCTATTTCACGGTCCACGGCAGCAATACAGAGCCGTTAAACCAGCAATCGCAAATGGCGAGAAAGATAAAAAAGGTGGTCATAGACACCGGGTTAATTCCGGTGCTTAGAAAACGATTGATGGAATCAGGCTCCGATCCGTTTTCGCTGTTTCCCGACGTCTCCGGACTTTGCGAGACACTGAAATGGCAATATAGCCTGCTGGATTAAAGCTCTCACAACCTAGTAAGCAACTGGGTGATGGCTAGACAATCCCCCACGCGCGAAACCTCCCCCTCCCGGTCATCTCTCGCAAGCCCAGCTCCAAAACGATCCGCCGCGCCGCCTGCGGCGTCACCTCGAGGGTTTTGGCCACCATGCCGGCCGACACCAGCGGCTTCGCCATCACCAACGCGACCAGCTCGGGCAATTTCGAGGAGGTTCGCCGTCCTTCAAGTTTTTGGTCCATCATTTTTTTCGCCAGCGCCAGCCGGTCGTGCTCCTTCATGCCGATCTCGGCGGCCGCCAAAAGACCGTGGGCGATAGCGAGCAGTCTCGTCTCCCGATCGCGATGCCGGCGCCGATCGACGGGAATGGACCTGAGCCCAAGATTGAGCGCCGCAAGATGGGCGCCGGTGGTGACGCCGAAGTGACGCAGGATCGACGCGGCCAACAGCCGGCCGAGCCAAGGGGCGTGCTGAAGCACGGAAAGCTCGTTCCAGGAGTCGAGGGCGATGATCGCTTGCAGCACCGCCGGCAATTTTTCGGCTTGGCGAAACACGTCGCGCCATTCGTTGAGCCGGGCATCCTCGTCCCAATCGAGGTCATAGACCAGCGGATCTTTTTCCGCCGCGCCGCCACGGCCGGGACGGGTGGCGTTCTCGATCGCAGCTTCGGAGCGGGCCAGCACTGCATCGATTGCGGCGTAGTCAACGCCGGGTAGATTTTCGACGTCGTCGATTTCTTCCCCCTCCCCTTCCGGATCGTCCCCGGCCGAACGCCGGATGGCATTGGCGGTCGCCACCTCGTCGGTTTCGGCCGCAGTGATCTCCGCGGTTTTCCGCAGGGTGCGGATGCCATCAGCAGAGAGCGCCCAATCCGGCGACTGCGCAGCAATCCGCCGGCGGGTGCGCAAGACGTCGCGGGCGATTGTCAGCTCATGGGTCGGTGTGCGAGTATCCCGCGTGGCGTCATGGAGGACGAGGTCTTCAAGATTGACGAGTTCGCCGTCGATCCACAGCGAGGCGCAGGCGTCGGAAAAGTGGGTGCGTTCGAGGAAGCCCTGACCGACTGGCGAACGGGCGATGCGCTCGTCCAGGCGCGCGAGCGCCACACCAGCGTCAAATGCTGGCCGCATCAGGGATGTCATGCTGATTTTTGCGAGATCGTAAGCCATTGAAATCATGGTAAATGATTTCTTATAGGAACTCTAGCTGAATATTACAGTTCCTCACATGGTATGATTGCCAGTTGAGGGTATAACCATCGATAAGTACTGGTTATCGATGGTTGTTGCTTTCAGGGCGCAAATCATCCAGAATCGCAGCCAATCACGGTCCTAGAGACCGCCGAAACCAGCGATTTTGGAGCCTCCGTGGCCAAACCCAAAACATCAGCAACCGCGGTCGAGCGCCGCGCCGAAGAGCTCGACACCATCGCCGCCGTGCTGCCGATCGAGCGCCGCGACGAACTCGCCGAGCTGCTCACCGACCAGGACGTCGAAACCCTGCGCCATCTCGTCAACCAGGGCATGGGCGACAACACCCTTCGCGCCCTGACCTCGGACCTCGCCTATCTCGAAGCCTGGGGGATGGCGGCGACCGAAAAGTCGCTGCCGTGGCCGGCGCCCGAAGCGCTGCTGTTGAAATTCGTCGCCCATCACCTATGGGATCCAGAACGCCGCGAGGCCGATCCGGATCACGGCATGCCGAAAAGCGTCGACGAAAACCTTCGGAGCCAAGGATTTCTCAAAACCGTCGGCCCGCATGCGCCAGGAACCGTGCGCCGACGACTGGCGAACTGGTCGACGCTGAGCAAATGGCGGGGTTTTGATGGCGCCTTTGCCTCCCCTGCCCTCAAGTCGGCCATTCGCCTCGCGGTGCGCGCCGTCCCGCGGAAGCGGGGGCGCAAGAGCGCCAAGGCGGTCACCGGCGATATCTTGGCGAAACTGCTGGCGACCTGCGCCACCGACAGTCTGCGCGATCTCCGGGACAGGGCGATCCTGATGGTCGCCTTTGCCTCCGGCGGCCGGCGGCGCAGCGAGATTGCTGGACTGCGGGTTGAGCAGCTGACCATCGAGCCGCCAATCTCGGTCGAGAACAGCGCCCCCCTCCCCTCTCTCGCCATCCATCTCGGTCGCACCAAGACCAGCAGTGGCGAAGAGGAGGAGATCGTCTATCTCACCGGTCGGCCTGTGGAGGCGCTCAACGCTTGGATGACGGCGGCGAAAATCGACAAAGGCAGCGTGTTTCGGGCGATCGGGCGCTGGGGGACTCTTTCGCGCCGCGCGCTCGATCCGCAGTCGGTCAATGCGATGATCAAACAGCGGGTGGAGATGGCGGGGTTGGACAGTGGGGAGTTTTCGGCGCATGGGTTGCGGTCCGGCTATCTCACCGAGGCCGCCAATCGCGGCATTCCCCTTCCCGAGGCCATGGAGCAGTCTCGCCACCGTTCGGTTCAGCAAGCCTCAAGCTACTATAACAGCGCGACCCGACGCAGTGGGCGGGCGGCGCGCCTCCTCTAAAGGGCGTTTGGTAGGCTCCGTCCAAGCGAGTTCGCTGGCGATTTTCCACGGAAAAGATCTTGTTGCGTTGAGGTGAAGGCCGGAAACCCGCGGCTTCGGCGCAATGGTGCGTGGGATGATACAACCATTCTCGCTCTCCAGCATCGAACCATGATGTTCCTGACTTCAAAGGCCCTCATCACTCAGGGTTCTTGTCAGATTTGCGCTGGTTGAACGGGCGAGCGAACGAAATCCGTCGCAAAACTCGAAAATTCTTTTCTGCAGCGTGTGGGTGGAAGACGAGGAGCCTTGCCTTAGTCGTCTAAGGCGAAGCCTTAATGGACGCATACCGCCCTTGCTATGCAGGGGAATTTCAAAAAAAGCTATTTCCCGCTGCTGACGTCAAGTGCTTTACGCAATGCTCACAAGCTTGGCGGTCCATTCAAGATTCGATAGGAATTGAAATCTATGTCGCATCAGGAGCCGATTCGTTGCAAGAACTTCGCCGACCTCCACGCCAGACTGTAAAGATGCTGGTCAATTTATTCCTCATGGTGGCAGTTGCTGTTTGGAATATCCGGGACGGGTTGCTCGGCTCCTCAACCGCGCTAATCATTGGCTCTTTCTTTGCCCTATGGGCCGTTGTCGTCGCGTTTAATTTGATATGCTGTCGAATCCATGTGAGCCTGGATGAAACATCCTTAGTCATAAACCGGATGGTCCGCTCGCCGGTGCAAATCCTATGGAAGCACATCGAAACGGCCAAGCTTCCTGAAGGCCGCGCGCCGGCGATTATCTCGTGGCGTGCGTCGCCGGGTGCCAATCTTCAATACATTGGGGTGTCGCAGCGACGCCTTGGTGAGGA
>Ga0307510_10001374_pt1 | contig 26622 bp, 38 predicted proteins | sample 12_EM_MG_FD_207224 | JGI IMG/M metagenome (GOLD analysis project Ga0307510, IMG submission 207224) | Populus trichocarpa ectomycorrhiza microbial communities from riparian zone in the Pacific Northwest, United States - 12_EM | ecosystem: Host-associated > Plants > Roots > Unclassified | place... | reverse complement strand
ATCTTCTTTTGTATGCCCTCTTGTTATCACTTTCGTCTTAGACCTGCCGCCTTTATATCAGATCTCCATTTTTCCTCCTCCGCCTCGTATTCGACCTGCGCCCACTGTCACACTTCAAGTACCTTACCTCTCCCTGTGTTTTCACTGGTTCCCTGGACCTCTTTCCCTTATGACGCCGTGCGGTGTGTCGCCGGCAAGTGATATGATTCGTCGACTCCCTTTGTCTCGGTTTTGATTCCGTAGTTTACCACCTTGTCCATCCGTCCTCGCGCCTCTCGCCGCTCCCTATATAAAGTCGCCCGCTCGCCTTCGCTTAAAGGCAGGCAATTCCAGCCCCACTTCTGACTCTGCACACGCGTGCCGCTAGCTTCTCATCTCTCGAACCGATCTCCGACTCTGCGCAATTCAACCGCCTTGTAAACCGTACGCTTCCCATTTCTCAGTTTCTTCTGCTCGCTCCCGTGGAGCGGCCTTGTCTGTCTTCACACGCCTGCCTTTGCGCCTTACGGAGCGCTACTTGGTCGATCACCGCCCTCTCTTGTGCCCTTACGGAGCTCCTCGTGCTCCTCTCCCACGTCTCTGTCGTGCTCTTACGGAGTGCCCCACGTTTTCCCTCCGCGTTCCTTTCTGCGCTCTCATGGAGCATTTCGTCTTGCGTATTACCCCTTTTTCGTGCTCGATTCCGAGTGCGTAACGTCGGAGGACCCCTTGTCTTTTGCCGGTTAACTTCATACCTCTTTTACTCCATCGCGCGCTCTCAGACTTTCCGGAACGCGACGCTGGTTTTATTTCTTTTCTTTGTTATTGAACTCACGCATGGACTTCACGTCTGCGTTATATACTGGCACCTTCCTGCCACACCTGTTGGACTTTTACTTTCATTTACATATATTCCTTTAAATGACCGCCTATATAGACACCTCTAAATTTACACGAGCTAGTACTACGCGATGTCTTGTAGCTTTTAGCTGGTAGACAATAAACTACCAATCCCAAAAAAAAAAAAAAAAAAAAAAAAAAAAAATACGGAACAGACTCTACCACGGCTTGTGATTCGTTCACTTTGTCCATCAAAACAGATCACGGCATCGTTGAGTTTCCAGCATCGAAAAACGATGTCGAAAAGACAGATTACTTTATCTTTGAATGTATGCCCATCGTACTCACGACTTGTTTTTGTCAATCATCTACACAGGAAATACTCATGGCCCATCCAGATCGTGATATGCGTACTCAATGCTGGCACTTCGTTGAGGCTTCTCAGTGGCTGCCTCGACCGGTGCCCGTGAGAACGCACACTCCTTAGCACCTTGGCCATGCAATTACTGCCATGTACACAAGAGATGGAACTGATGAAAGCAAAAAGTTGGGCTTTGAAGAGTCTTGGAAACGGTGGGTACTCCGAGTCAGACCAGCCGGTGTTAGAGCAGTGCTAGAGCTCGGCTACGGCCGGCTCGGCTGGCTGAGTAGTTACCGGCCCGAGTAAACGACCCTCTCTGTCCGGCCGCGTTTACAGCCCTCGACGTCGGAAAACCAAGACGAATATCGTAGTACAACATAAAATGTACTCATGGCTATGCCATGGGCTCCAGGCACACGTTACGTTAGCCATTTATGTGGCCCATGGCGAATCAACTCCCGCACGTCTTGTCGCTTTTGAATCAACGTCCATCGGAGTACTACAACCCTGTCGTGGGACCACATGCAGGACTACCGTCGGCCCTCGAATAAGTAAGCTCTTCTCTTCACCGGTTCACCATTTGGCATTCGTTTGACTCACGAGGCACGGAATTTACCTGACCCAAATGTGGCTACACAATTGGCGTTGGACTTGAGGAGTTGAAAGTTGAAAACTGCAGCAGCCAGCTTTTCCGATATCATATCTCCAGTTGGTGATGTGACATAGGGAAGGCTGACCCCCTTCCAGTTTCTATTGATTTGCGTCCCCAATCGGAAAAGTTCTTTGTCCTGTGAAAGGAGGGGGTCTCTTGCAAAGACATGGCAGATTTCTGGCTACTGATTACCCTCTGAAGATCCTTATCAAAGCGAAGATCCCGCAACTTAGGGACACAATATTGGACTATGTATGGCCGTTACAACGATGCTCATTGGTGATGGGCACTTGCCCTTTTTCCTGTTGCCGGGGCCTCAGTCCCCCATTGTGCTGGCATCAATCCCCCGAATTTACCCGCTCATCATTTCTTCATGCGAGTAGCGGGACCTCGTACGCCGCTCCTTTTCTATTTTCTCTAAATATCCAACCACTTCCTCTTGTCGTCAGCGGGTGGCTGTCGACCCTTTGTCTTTTAACGGGATGAGTAGGCGATAACGTGACATTGTTCGACGTGTCGCTTCAGCCCCCCAATAACACGAATCCCGTTTTCCTATCCTTCAAGAAGATGAGATTTTGGATGACCCTCATAGTCCCATTGTGGTTCACGGGGATTTTTTAGACACCGTAGGTGAGGCGAAGGCGGACTTCCTACGAGTTGGTCTATTCGGAGGTCCTCCTGGTGTAGTAGGGTCTCCGAGTCCTAGGGATCTAGGATTGGATACAGTGTTCCTAGGATTCGAACGGGGGCTTTCTACAAGGTTCGGAGAAGTCCACTTTCAATCTTTCAAGGGCAGCTATGCCGGTTCTGGTTCCTAATAGAGAAGCTTGGTAGACTATGTTGGGAAAGGAGAGCCCCCGAGGACACAGCATACGGCATGAGCCGGTGACCCTGAGGCCTGAGGCCTGAGGTGTTGCCCAAGTCATTTTCGGCTCCTGTGATTCGTGCTGTCCAGATCAGAATATAAACGTGCCTTTGCTTCTTGCTTGGAGTGAACAAATGTTACATAAATACTCCGAATTGATGCACATATGAAATCCATGACACGACACTACTACTACTATGCCATGATCCACGAGTCGCGATTCTTTTAGCCCACGTAAGATCCTGAGATCCCAGTATTTAACACCCCAGTCATTCGATGACAGAAATGGATGTCCAATGGGACTTGGAAGCGGTGCTGTCAACAGCTCGCTGTGTTCTTGGCGGCATGTTGGCCTGGTCTGGGACCTCGCCACAACGTGACTCAGGCACGGCCAACCATTTCTTCGTCCGAGTCACAGACCACTGCTCCACCACGTGTTTATTGCGCTGTTCTAAACATCAATGCATCAATCTCCTTCCCATTCCTGTCAGTGGTCGGTGTTCGGTAATCATGTGTTGGCAAATCCTATCAGTGTGTGGCGAACACGTTGAACCCGGCCCTCTATCAACGACATTCCCACCCTGAGGCCTGAGCGCTCAAACATTGCTCTTCTTCAGTTGTCCACCATAACCCATAACCCTACACACACACCCTCCTCTCAACAACTTCGAACCCCCATGCTTTCCAAGACGAGGATACTGGACCAAAACGAAATTCCGGGATGGCCGCGTTCTGCCGTTGTTCACCATTACTCCCTTGGGGCGGTGGCCGAATTGGAAGCAGAGGTTCGTGCTGCAATTCCTTCTCAGCCTCCGAGCCCCTTTGCGGTGGGAGTGTCAATTGGGTTGGCACCAGCGGGGCCTCGCATCCAGACTCTGGCTCTCGCCACGCGAGACAAGGTCTTTTGTCTCTCTTTACAGCAATCTCCATCCCCAGCACAGTCCAAGATCTTGCGCAAGCTTTTCTCCAATATCCCATACCTCGCAGGATTTGAATTCCCGCATACAATTGTCTTGCTTGCGCATACCTTGGGCTCCAATGTCACTGGTTATGACCTCTCCACTCTCGCCTTGCGCTCGAAAAGCAGAGACATAACTACACCAGGTGACTTCTTTTATTCGAAGGATCCATCGGTAGCCACAAGACGTATAAACGAACGCTGGGATGGGGACGTACTAAAAAGTGGGACAAATTCTTCTGGCACCCCAGAGCCAGACTACGCTCTTCGTGCTTGGCTCACAGCAATGTGCGTGGCATCACCCTATCTGCATTCGTTGCTCATTCACTTTTACAAATAGTGCCGCTAACATGGCATTTAAAGACTTATTGCTAGGTCAAGAATTGAACACGGAATTTATTGACATGCCTGTGAGGTTTCAGTCGGCATTGTTGATATTGCAGTGTTAATCCATCTCCCTGTCCTCTACAGATGCTCCAATCTCTCATTCATATAGCGTCCAGAACAATTCGACTTGACTTTCTGAAGCCACGAGTCTATGAGAATGAATTCACCAAGGTCCAGGCGGAGCGCAATGGGAAGATAACTGTCCACAATGCCCGATACAAGACACGCATCCGACCGAGTGCGCAGGTTTGTTATATGTGATGGTGTATCACGCAGGTGCCAGGCAACTCTGATATTCTTTCCAGACTCATTTAGAAATCTGCCTGGAGAATGGGGACGTTGTCGATGCGATGACAAAGGGCGCTAAAGGCCGATGTTCATCGGCTATGACAAAGCGACCTCTCAGAGCCGACGTCAGTCACATACGAGTGATAGGTCGTGAAGGACCAACAAATGCAGAGCAAGCCCAGTATCGCCTACTGCTTAGTTCTCTCTCGGTCGCACGTCACACTCCTCTGTTCGTAAACCTCGTCTGGTTTCCAAGGAACGCCCAAGGGTCCATGCGTGCTGGAGGGATCAGTTCATCATGTGGCCGATCGCCCCAGATTCCGGAAAGACTGAATGATTCACAGAAAGGAATTGTTCGTGCAATGGTTTCCACGGACCCGCAAGATTCGTTGGTCATTGCACATGGTATGCTTATTCTTCTTCAACGTTGTCGCACGCCAACGACGATATGATTGCACAGGGCCCCCTGGAACAGGGAAAACGACCACAATCGCCGCAGCAGCAGCAATATGGGTATCGTATAAACACCCATGCTGGATAATTGCTCAGTCAAATGTTGGTGTGAAAAATATCGCCGAAAAGCTGTTCAAAGAGCAAGTCAATTTCAAACTGATCGTTTCCCAAGAATTCCTCTTCGAATGGTAAGGATCAAAGTCCTTGTCGTGGACAACCTCGACTAAACTCAATGTAGGCATGAAGAATTGTACGTGGAGATTGAACGCATGGTTATACGCTCCGATGAGCTTCCCAATACACCGGGAGATGTTGCCAGAATGTTTGGCGATGTCACTGTGGTGCTGTGCACCCTTGGTATGCTTTCCAACCCAAAGCTGAAGGAGTGTGGACTTATTGGGGTCATCCCTGTGACGTCCCTTGTGATCGACGAGGCGTCACAGATCGACGTCTTTGAGTTTATGGTGATCTCAGCATTGGCATTCTATGGACAATTAATGACCTTCTGTGTATAGCACCTCTTTTACAAATTCTCCGACGTTCTTACAAAAGTCTGTTTCTTCGGAGACCCTGAACAGCGTGAGTCTTGGACTTCGTACGTGTGCCTCACAGTCTCATATCTTTTTGGTTAGTCCCGCCTTATGGCGCACGAGAAGCAGAACTCGAAACGATTTTTGAGGTCAAGCATTTGAAAAGAAGCGCATGTTTCCTCGATACTCAATGTGAATCCAACACCCTCTTTCTTGATCTACACATCTCTTATCACCATGATATTTCTGTAGACCGCCTTCCTATACCCTTGGGAAAGTTCATCTCGGAGAAGGTCTATCACGGAAAGCTACGATCTGACCACAGGATCGTGGATTATTCTTGCATTTCATTCATCGACGTTTCGAAAGGAAAAGAGACGAAGCAAGGAAGCAGTTACAAAGTGAGTGTATATGCCAGATAAAGGACCACTCGGAAGCTGACATCGTGGGGTCAGAACATGGAAGAGGTGCACATGGTCGTTCGGATTGCCAGACGATATAATAAATGCGGTCTCAATTTTTGCATCATCACGTTTTACGACCCTCAACGAGGAGCCATCAGCAAAGCTTTGGAGGCTGCGAATTTACCAACTGGGTGTGTCTACAACGTAGACAGCTTTCAAGGTATGGGTCATCCCCGTTGCATCCGTGACACCCTGAGATCGACCATCGCTGGTAGGGAACGAAGCAGATTATGTGATCTTGTCATCAGTCCGGACCCAAAGACCAGGATTCCTGAAGTCGCAACCCCGCATGAATGTTGCCCTGACCCGCTGCCGCAAGGGGATGGTAGTCGTCACCGACAAATCTTTCCTGCAAGGGTCGGGGAAGAGTACGCTACTGGGTCAACTTTCGCGCGCCTGGTCACAGCACCGTGACGCCTGGATCGACTGGAGGGCCATGTTAAGTGGTTCAGTCGCGCTCCCGGGTCTACCGGGATCACCTTCCACCTCTCTCCTCCGAGTCGTTCCAGCATCTACATCCCCATCTTCATCTACATCTAGATCCCGACGGCCACCAGCCCATACCAAGATCGACAAACAATCACGCCGCGGCCCGCACACCGCGATACCACGACGCAATCCGACGAGTACGACGACAACAACACAGACCATAGACGAAATGATAGAACTTTGTCGACGGCTTCAGTCACTTGATGTTGGCTCGTCGTTACATTGACGAGAGCAATCCACGGTTCTTCTCCTATCATCGCCGGCAGCTTTCACAGACGTGACCGAGATACGACAACTCGGACGACTCAGTGTCTCGCTGTACGTCGAGCTTCGAGACCATGCATGGACCATTCCATTTCTCTTCCCTCCCTCGATACTGCCGCCTTTCTTGTTTCATTTTATTCTCCCCTTGGCCTCGAACAGTGCAATTCGGTATTATCTATCATCATGCGGCTACCATGCATTCGCTGAGCCACCATTTCGTTGGTGTCTCTTACTGCTCGTATTTCTTGGTATACCTTTCCTCTGCATCCGGTGCAAATCCACGCACTCCTATTCAGCCTCTCGTATTTCAACACACTTCCCCCCCTCCCCCCCCCTACTATTCACCCCCTATAGAGACGGTCAACAATTTACACGACTGTAGGTACACCGACGTATATAGAACCTCTGTCACCCCGTCATGGGGAGTTGACCAATAGAATCTCAGTTTCTTCTGTATCCTCATGCCCTCGCCTGCGCGGTTTAATATTTTCTTTCCACGGCGTCTCTGCGTCAAGCCCACCGTCGCGGAACCGCTATCCCCGTCGTGCTTCCCATCTCTATCGTCCTACCTGGTGTCTCTTACTTTCCTCTATTTCGTTTTTCCCTTTCTATTCGGTCTACACTTCCCCTCAGGACGACATCTTTTTTATTTGATTCTCACAGCACATTCAACTAACTATATCGCAGGTCCCAAATACCATACCATCTCCGGCTTAGCCTAAGACGGGCGACTGCTCACCACTGGGGCTGCCATATGATACCCCACTGGCGGCTGAGGTGAAAACAATATCAATATTAGTAGCATCACCAATGACAACCACTGGAGATGCCGACGTTGGCTACCCCGTCTCTTTGGTGCGTCCAAAGGCACTCGGAGGCGAATGCGGAGGCAGATTTACCTTGGCATCATACAGCGAGCCCACTGGCTTCTTCGGCGGCAGAGAGACTGGCATTCGAACAATAGAGTCCTGATGACGTGGCACCACTGGCAGCGCCCCGCAGGTAGCCACGTCTGCGCCAACGCCTGTACGCACAACAGGCACGGGAGGGAGACTTGCGTTTTTCCTAATACAGCTTGTTATCGGCACCCTCAGGTAGGATTCTTGGCTTGGCCTATGAAAAATTGAAAATGGAAGCGCAGCCCGATACACTGGCAACAGCCGGTCGTGAGGGCATGGGGGAGAGCACGGGAAGGGAGAAATTGCCTTCCCGTGCTCTGGTTGAGGGACATGATGAGCGGCTTGATACGGGGTTGTGAAACTGAAAGAACGATAATTAATTGGACGACGTTTCTGAAAGGCGGTAAGGTAAAAAGGACGCACACAGACCCGCCCATGCACGCGACCCACGATTTGTGATTTCGGTCGGAGTACAAATTAGCGGTGGATTCGATTCGACCATACCGCTGAATAAGCGCTGTGGGCCAAGCGGCGTTCGAAAGGCGAAAGACGACGAAAGAGAGAGCGTGGTCGATTCCTGGGTCCGTTACTGTATACAGGGTCAGGATACAGGACTCTACAGTACTGCCATGTACAGTGACCCTTCAGGACAACGGTGGGAGTTCCGTTTCCCTTGTCATGAACTGCGCTAGGAGCACCCGGGCCCACGCTTCGATCTACACCGACTCGGACCTGTCAGTGCCATCTCCCGCGCCAGTCCCGCTCCCGACCCCGACAACAGAAAAGTCCGAGTCGCTTCCTCACCGCCATCTAAAACCTCAACCTCACGTCATTCGAAGGTTTGAGGGGGCCAGTCTCACTGGCAAGCATACCCTTTGGGTCCTTGTTTCCCCTACATTTTGCCGTACTGTCTTACCTGTGCCATATGTCTTCTCCTTTCCCCTCGTCCCTCTCTTGTGGAACGATTGGCTTCCACAGGTTATTGCTTCAGCCAATAGCTCACCAGGACCAGTTTCATTCTTCTTCACCGGACCCCTCGACGTCAAACCGGGCCGCCTGACCTCAGTAACGAGGATCTCCCCTCGCACTCGCTTCCATGACACCTGCGTCACACCAACCCGTCGTACATCCCTTTGGATAGTCAGCGTGTATGGAGACGCTTTGATGATTGCAACTTGTCGCCAGACTCAAACGGTGTATATATAGGGATTCAACGGGGAAAAAGGAACATCAACAGATGTTGACGTCATCAATGCCTGCCATTGTTGGGTCCATTCTCGGGCCAAACCACCTCCGAGTCAACCCCTCCCCCTCCCCGGTGCGCCCGATCTATCTTATCTATCCACTTTGGCTCAAACCAGCCGGCAAAGGGATGTTGGCCTTTCTGGAAGGGACCCAGGCCTGCTTCAAGCCGAGAGAGGAACTCTTCAATCCCGGATGGGCAATGCCAGCGCTCCGCCTTCCAACGCTGCCCACGCGACACAGATTGTTCAACTTGAAGATCCCCGTGTTCCCTCAATGTTCAACCGCAAATATTACATTCCTGCAACACTTAATTACCGAACTCTTCTCATGTATTTGAACATGAGAGACCGTATCTTGACACCAGTCTCAACCCGTTTACAAGTTTGATTTGATAGAAGGAGAAACAACGACATGAGGACTACAGCAGGCTGGGACATTAACAACACGAGGACTTGGCGTGGGCTTACTCGTAACTGTGCGCCTATTCCTGCCCATTCTTCCGCAGTTCCGCTCAGTATACTTTCAATACTTCCCAGCACTAAGCTGCTTTCTTCAACTGTCTATCGGAGTATCGTTGTGCCACGCTCACACTCCTCTCAACAACTCCCAGGCATTATGCTTTCCAAGACTACGACACTTCATCAACACGAAATTCCAGGAGAGCCGCGTTCCGTGGTCATCCACCACTATTCCCTTGGGGCACTGGCCGAATTGGAAGCCGATTTTCGTGCCGCAATTCCCTCCAGTCCCCCCTGTGCAGTGGGAGTATCAATCGAGCTGGCACCAGTCACGGTGGGGCCTCGCATCCAGACTCTCGCTCTCGCCACACGAGACAAGGTTTTCTGTCTCTCCTTACGGCAATCACCATCCCCAGCGCAGTCCAAGACCTTGCGAGAGCTTTTCTCCAACATCCCATACCTCACAGGGTTCGAATTCCCGCTCATCATTGTCTTGCTCGCTCATACTCTGGGTTCCAATGTCACTGGCTATGACCTCTCCACCCTCGCCTTCTCAAAACACAAAGAGACAGCAACGCCAGGTGGTTTTCTGAATTCGAAGAATCAATCAGCCCCCGTAAGGCGTATAAATGAACGCTGGGATGGGGACATATCTTCTGGCACCCCTAAGCCGAACTACGCCCTTCGTGCTTGGTTCACGGCAATGTATGTGATATTACTCTATCAATATTCGATACCCATTCACCTCCCCCACCAGCGCCGCCAACATGGCACTGACAGATTTATTGTTAGGCCAAGAGTTGAGTACGGAATTCATTGACATGCCCGTGAGGTTTCACCCAGTGTTGCTATGTTGCAGTGTTAATCCATCTCTCTGTCCTCTGTAGATGCTCCGATCTTTCGTCGATCTGGCGTGCAGAGCTATCCGCCTTGACCTTTTGAAACCACGAGTCTATGAGAATGACTTCTCCGCGATCGATATGGATCCCGATGGGTCGATAACCGTCAACAACGCTCGATTCAAAACACGTATCCGAGCGAGCAAACAGGTTTGTCATACTTGATGATGTATAAGGTCGTGCGACACATCCCCGACGTTCTTTTTCTAGACGCGTTTGGAAATCAGCCTGGGGAATGGGGACATTGTCGATGCGATGACAACACGCGCTAAAGGCCGATGTTCATCAGCTACAGCAGAACGCCCTTTCAACTTGAAGACCGGTGTCAGTAACATACGAGTGATTGGTCGCGAAGAACGAACGAATTCAGAGCGGGCCCAGTATCGCTTCTTGCTCCATTCTCTCACGGCCACGCCTCATCCTCCTCAGTTCGTCGACATCATCTGGTTTCCGAGGAACACTCAAGAGATCAATCGCAATGGAGAAATTGCCGATCTATCATGGGTTCAATCATCCCAGTTTTTGAGAAATCGAAATCTAAACAACTCACAAAGAGAAGTCCTCCATGCGATGGTTTCCACGGCCCCACGAGATTCGCTGGTCATTGCTCATGGTATAGTTCTTCTTCAACCATCGTTCACCCACACCAACGCCGACGTGACTGCACAGGGCCTCCTGGAACAGGAAAAACCACCACGATTGCCGCCGCAGCATCGATATGGGTATCCTATAAACTACCTTGCTGGATAATCGCCCAGTCGAATGTTGGGGTGAAGAATATCGCTGAGAAGTTTTTCAGAGAGAACATCAGCTTCAAACTGATCGTTTCCCAAGAATTCCTCTTCGAATGGTAAGGATGAAAGTCCTTGTCGTGATAACTTCGACTAAACTCAATGTAGGCATGAAGAATTGTATGTGGAGATTGAAGACATGGTTATACGCTCCGATGAGCTTCCCGATACACCGGGAGATGTCTCCAGGATGTTTGGCGATATCACGGTGGTACTGTGCACTCTCGGCATGCTTTCGAACCCGAAACTAGAGGACTGTGGCCTTTTCCGCGTCATTCCTGTGACGGCCCTTGTGGTTGATGAGGCTTCACAGGTCGACGTCTTTGAGTTCATGGTGATCCTAGTATTGGTATTTATGGACAATCACTGACTTTCTGAATACAGCATCTCTTTTATAAGTTCTCCAACGTACTTACAAAAGTGTGTTTCTTCGGAGATCCCAAACAGCGTGAGTCTTAGACTTCATACTCATGCCCGTTTATCTCACCATGTATGTTAGTCCCGCCTTATGGCGCAGAAGAAGCAGAACTTGAAACAATTTTCAACGTCAAGCACTTGAAAAGAAACGCATATTTCCTTAATGTTCAATGTGATCAATACCCCCTTTCTTGATCGACGGTTCTCTTATCCTCATAATATTTGCTGCAGACCGCCTCCCTGTCCCCTTGGGAGAGTTCATCTCGGAAGGGGTCTATCTCGGAAAGCTGCGGTCGTGCCACAAGATCGTGGACCATTCTTGCGTGGCATTTATCGACGTTTCGAAAGGAGAAGAAACGAAGGAAGGAAACAGTTACAAAGTGAGTGTACCAGCTGGTTAACGGATTACCTCGTGGTTGATGTTGTGGGGAAAGAACATGGAGGAGGTGCACATGGTCGTTCGAATCGCCAGACGATATCATCAACGTAGCCTCGATTTTTGCATAATCACATTTTACGACCCTCAACGAGCGGCCATCACGAAGGCGTTGGAAGCTGCGAATTTGCCAACAGGGTGTATCTACAACGTAGACAGTTTTCAAGGTATGGGCCATCATCCTCTTGGTGTCCGTGAGCCGTGATCTCACCACCGCTGTAGGGAACGAGGCAGATTATGTAATCTTATCTTCAGTCCGGACACAACAAGCAGGATTCTTGAATTCGCGGCCTCGGATGAATGTCGCTCTGACACGCTGTCGCAAGGGAATGATAGTCGTGACTAACAGGTGTTTTCTACGCAGTGCGGGGAGTAGTACGCTCCTGGGCCAGCTTTGCAACACCTGGTCACAGCACGGCGATGCCTGGATCGACTGGAAGGCCATACTAAACGACTCCGCCATGCTCCCGGGACTACCAGCACCACCATCCAAACCTCTCAGGCGAGCCATACCAGCGCCAGCACCCGCATCCGTATCCCCGTTTCAACGGCTGCCAGTCCCTACCAAGATCAACGAACCATCGCGCCCCGTCCCGTATATTACAACATCACAACAAAATCCGGCGACGTCATTCCTGGAACCCCTATCACCGTCGCTGATGGACGACTCGGAAGCGTTCCCGCCCTTATCGTCGGCAACCCGCACAGGTGCACCCGAGACGCGACAACTCGGCCGGCCCGGAGCGTGGCAGGTTAGCTTCAGCCAGGCGGCTGCTTACCGGGTTCGCGATACGGCGCTCCACTGGCAGCCGCAGCAGGGGCAACGGCAAGCGCGACGTTGACGGCCCTTCAGAGGATCTATAATTAAACGGCACTGAGATCAATGTGGAAGTATCTTTTATCTTGGAACCATACAGCTCTAGCTCCTTCTCGTGGGTTCATTTGAGGACCCTGTGAGAAGTTGAGTGATGAATTATGAAGTGAAGTTGAATCTCTTATCGGACCCCATCGTGTTGTATTCCAGTCCTTTGAATCGTAACTTAGACCCACAAATTTAGCCAACGTCAGACGTGCTTGGTAAATCAACATTAATTGTTGATGTCTAGGAGGAATGAACCGGCGCATAAGCACGCCGTTCATGCAATGATTCAAAAAACTTAGGGCTTGGAAGTGGCGTCATTGAGCTGACAGCCACAGCTATACTAGGAGTTCGCACCCAGCTGGTCTTTGGCAACGTGTCGGCCCAGACTTAGCGGCAACATTCAACGGCGTAGTGGGGCCAAGTCGCGGGTCACAAACCTCCGCATGTAGAAGGATGTCTTATCATCCTGTTCCAAGCATCAATCTACTCCCTACTATTTCTGTTAATAGATGTCCTTCAGTCATCGTGCTTTGGTGACTTGTATGAGATTACGGCGTGCAACCCTTATCGCCGGTCTTCCTCTAGCATGGGTTATGGGTACAAGTTGGAGGTAGGGTGCATGAATACAACGTGTATAAGTATCGGCTTGCCCACGGGATGCCCTGTAATAAGTGAGAGGACTTTGAGTCTGTGGGCTCTGGGAACGCTACGGGAGAAAGCACAAACTCGGAACAGAGGGAATTGACCACGACAAAACGAGGAAAATTCCTGCACGCGGTTAGCGAGGTCCGTGAGGAAACGCGTTCTGGAAACATGGCATCATCGTTGAGGCCGGGGTTCCAACGAGACGGTAGCCGCGTCCCGATAACGAACCGCGGCCCGGTATGTGACGTTCGGCCGGTGTTCAGTTCGACATGAGACCCCTCAACAAGTCCGTCAACCGTCAACAATTCCGCCGTTCGTTCAAATCTGCTCCCGCTATGCCCGCGCACAGGCCACTCACCGCCCTGATCGAGGCCTCTCAACCCCGAAGCGAATGCGGCGACGCATTGGCCTTTCTGGAAGTGACGAAGGCCTGCTTTTAGCCGAGATACGAACCTTTTGATCCGGGACATGAAACCCCGTACCCCACATCACCACCCTACCTGCTCTCCCGTATCAATAGGGCCCCTAGGTCCTCTCTTCGTACAACCGCTAGTCGCACATTTCTCACACTTGGATGGCAGGATATCATCCTTCACGACAGTCGCGAGCAGTAAGTAACTAGATCCTGATGAAAGAAAAGAAAAGAAAGCCCGAAAAAAACACCAACAGCACCACGATCACCACCATATACGTGGCATATTAAAAAAACGAGGACCAGGCATGGGATATTGAAAAAACGAGGACCAGGCATGGGACATTGACAACACGGGGATAGGGCATGGGCGCATCGATGGCTGCGCATTCTTCCACTGAGAACACGATACTTCCCAGCGCTCGGAGATTGCTTTCTTCAGCTGTGTATCAGTCTCTCTGCGCTACCCATACTCTCCTCTCAACGACTGTGAAGCGATATGTACCCCACAACGACCAAGCTCTACCAACACGAAATTCCGGGAGCACCGCAGTCCGCGGTCGTTCTCCAATATTCCCTTGATGCAGCGGCCGAATTGGGAGCAGATTTGCGTGCTTCGATTCCTTCTGATCCTCCCTTTGCAGTGGGGGTGTCAATTGGTTTGGCACCAGCGGGACCTCGCATTCAAACCCTCGCTCTCGCTACACAAGACAAGGTCTTCCATCTCCCGTTACAGCAATCACTATCTCCAACTCAGTGCAAGGCCCTGCGGGAGCTTTTCTCCGACATATTATATCTTGCAGGGTTTGAGTTCTCTTATACAATTGTTTTGCTTGCGCATACCTTGGGTTCCAATGTCATTGGCTATGACCTCTCCACTCTCGCCATGGTCTCGAAGCAGAGAGACCTAACAACCCCCGGTAACTTTTTAAGATCGAAGAATTCATCAGTTTTCACAAGGCGTATAAACGAACGGTGGGACGGGGACGTACTGAGAACCGGGGCAAATCCTTCTGGCATCCCAGAGCCGAACCACGCCCTTCGTGCTTGGTTCACGGCGATGTGCGTGACGTCATCCTATCGGCATTGATCACTCACCCATCTCCGCCACTAGCGCCGCGAACATGGCTTTTTCAGACCTATTGTCGGGCCAAAAATTGAGCACGGAATTCGTTGAGATGCCTGTGAGGTTTCATCGGGCGCTGTCCATGTTGTAGCGCTCATCCACCTTCTGTCTTCTGCAGATGCTCCGAATTTTCGTTGATATGGCATCCAGAGATACTCGCATTGATCTTTTGAAGCCGCGCGTTCAAGAAACTGAGTTCTCCAAGGTCCGGGCCGTGCGCAATGGGTCGATATCCCTCGAGAACGCCCGATACAAGACGCGTGTCAGAGCGAGTGCGCAGGTCCGTCATACCTGACAATATGTAAAGACGTGGCACTGACTTTCATATTAGACGCGCTTAGAAATCTGCCTAGAGAATGGTGACGTAGTCAATGCGAGGGTAAACCGCGCTGAAGGCCGATCTTCATCAGCCAGGGCAGGAGTGCCTCTCAAGGGCGAAGTCAGTCGCATACGAGTGATAGGTCGCGAAGAACGGACAAATGCGGAGCAGGCCCAGTATCGCTTCTTGCTCCATTCTCTCACATCCGCACGTCACACCCCTCCGTTCGTCAACATCATCTGGTGTCCAGGGAACGCTCAAGAGATTGAGAGTGACGGAGAGATCGATTTATCATGCGGCCAATCATCCCAGGTTCTGAAAGATCTTAACGATTCACAACGAGACGTCGTTCGTGCGATGGTTTCTACGGCCCCACGAGATTTGTTGGTCATTGCCCACGGTATGTGTACTCTTCTTCAACATCGTTCACGCACGCTAATACCGATGTGATCGCACAGGGCCTCCTGGAACAGGGAAAACAACCACAATCGCAGCGGCAGCATCGATCTGGGTATCCCACAAACGGCCATGCTGGATAATTGCCCAATCAAATGTCGGGGTGAAGAATATCGCTGAAAAGCTATTCAAAGAGCGCGTCAATTTCAGACTCCTTGTTTCCCATGAATTTCTCTTCGAATGGTAAGGATCAACACCCTCGTCGTGAAAACCCTCGGCTACACTGAACATAGGCATGAAGAATTGTACGCGGAAATTGAAGACATGGTCATTCGCTCGGACGAGCTTCCCAATTCGCAGAAAGGCGTGTCTAGAATATTCGGCGATGTCACGGTGGTGCTATGCACTCTTGCCACGCTTAACGACTGCGGCCTTTTTCGGGTCATTCCGGTGAGGTCCCTTGTCATTGATGAAGCCTCGCAGATAGACGTCTTTGAGTTTATGGTGATGATCCCGGTATTGGCATTCATGGACAAATTAGTGACCTTCTGATTATAGCATCTCTTCTACAAGTTCTCCAACGCGCTTAAAAAAGTGTGTTTCTTCGGCGATCCTAAACAACGTGAGTTTTATACTCCGTAGATGTGCTCTTTAATTTGATAATATTATCCGTTAGTCCCTCCTTATTGTGCAGGGGAAGCCGATCTCAAAACAATTTTCGACGTCAAACATTTGAAGAAAACAGCATATTTCCTTAATATTCAATGTGATCGAAACCCTCTTTCTCGATCTACGCTTCTCTTATCCATATGCTATTTCCGTAGACCGCCTCCCTACGCGCTTGGGAGAGTTCATCTCGGAGAATGTCTATATTGGAAAGCTGCGGTCGCGCCACGAGATCATGGACTATTCTTGCATAGCATTTATCGACGTCTCAAAAGGAGAAGAAACGAAACAAGGAAACAGTTTCGAAGTGAGTTTACCAGCCAGATAAAGGATGGCCTTGAAATTGATGTTGTGGGGTCAGAACACGGAGGAAGTGCACATGGTCGCCCGGATCGCCCGACGGTATAATCAACGCGGCTTCAGTTTTTGCATCATCACGTTTTACGACCCTCAACGAGCGGCCATCTCCAAAGCTATAGAGGCTGCGAATCTACCAACGGGTTGCGTATACAACGTAGACAGTTTTCAAGGTATAGTCCATCCCTCTCGCATAAGCACCCCCATCTCAACCATCGCTGGTAGGGAACGAAGCAGATTATGTGATCTTGTCTTCAGTCCGGACACAGCATGCCGGATTCTTGAACTCACAGCCTCGGATGAACGTCGCTCTGACCCGCTGCCGTAAAGGAATGGTAGTCGTCACCAACAAGTATTTCTTATGGGGTGCTGGGAGGAACACCCTCCTGGGTCAGCTCTGCTACGCCTGGTCACAGCGCCGCGACGCCTGGATCGACTGGAAGGCAATGCTGAACGATTCCGTCGCGCTTCCGGGCCTACCAGTACGGTCGTACAGCGCCCTCAGCCCAGCCGCCCTAGTTTTTAGGCCTGCATCTGCACCCCAACCGTTACTAGTCCATACCCAGACCTACGAACAGTTGGGCCGCGGCCTGCACACCGTGACGCCACGACTCGATGCGCCACCGCCGCGGACAACGATAACGGCGACGACGTACGATATGTTCCCGTCCCTATCTTCTGTAGCCCATTCCCGCGCGACCGAGACCCGACAACCCGTGCAACTCGGAGCGTCGCAGATCCCAGAGTGCGATCCCATCTCCTACCTCGGCCAAAGTCAGGCAGCTACTCACCAGGTCTGTGACATGGTATCCTACAGACAGCCGCAGCAACAGCCGCAGCAGAAGCAACAGCCACAGCCACAGCAGAAACAGAAGCAGCAGCAGAAACAACAGCAGAAACAGCAGCCGCAGAAGCAGAAACAGAAACAGCAGAAGAAGCAGAAGCAGAAAAATCAGCAGCAGCCGAAGACGCAGAAAAAGAAGAAACAGAAATAGCAGCTCCTGCCACAGCAACGATAGCGGGTGCTGAAGTCGATGGCCCTTCGGAGATGGAAGTATCTTGGCGCCTTACGGTGGCCCTGCTACCCTTTTGAGGAACTGTCGTTGTTGGATCCCTTATAGGACTCTGAAAGGAGCTCTTTCAGAGGTTTCTCTCTTCTCCGTTTGTGTGTGTGATAGTGGTTCCGGACTGCTCTTTGTATGACACCAACATCTCATTTCATGGACACTTTGTCTTTTCTCAAGTAGGTCCGTCTGATTTGCAGAGCCAGTACGTGTATTGTCCATTGCAAAATCCAGTTAATGCAGCTTGATACAAGATCGCCGGGTACATCAGACTCAGACAAAAAAGAACGGAAGAAACGACATGATAGGTTACGGCGAAGGAATGGTATGGAGATCGTTTACTGTACAGTAGGTTTTTGAAGACAATGGCCAATTCACTTTGCGTGCTTACTCCGTTGTGACCGACTTGGCCCTAAAAAAATGGGAGATAACAAGGTCAGCTTTCCACCGTGAAACCGAGCAGGGAAAAGCGCACAAGTTGCGTGGGAAGTCGACGTCAAAGCCTTTGTTAATCGCGAGATGGTAACTGAGCAATTGCAGGGGTATGATATTGAGCAGGCCCTGGAGGCAGTCGACGGTCTGCGGCACGCGGATCGTCTTGACATCCTTGGAGACAGCCTCGTCACCTTCGTTGCATACTACGATGGGTTGTGCCTTGCGGGCGGTAATCTGGGAGAAGGCGGATTGGACCTTGGGGTAAAGCGAGTCACGTGTCATGACGATAATCACGGGCATGTTCTCGTCGATAAGGGCGAGAGGACCGTGCTTCAACTCCCCGGCGAGGATACCTAGCGAGCCACAAACTCAAATCAGCACTCAAAAAACAAGGATTTTTGAATCCGACGAACCTTCTGAGTGCATATAACTAATTTCCTTGATCTTCAATGCCCCTTCGAGACACGTAGCGTATCTAGATAAGGGTCAATTCCATCTGGCGCAGCATGTCTCTCGAAAATGTACGCACTGATAACCACGACCCATGAGCAGAAGACTGGTAGAGTTTGCGAGGACACTCTCGGCCATCTCCTTGAGCGCCTTGTCTCCGTCCAGGACTGAACGAATCTGAACCGGAAGGGCATGCAAGCCGGCGATGATTTGATTGCGGCGCTCGGTGAACGAGATGCGATCTTCGGAGAGTTGGAGAGCCATCATAAGAAGCGCAATATATTGTGAAGTGTATGCCTTGGTGGAAGCCACACCGACTTCGGGACCGGCATTGATATGGACACCGCAATGCGTCTCGCGCGAGATGGTAGAACCGACAGTGTTGACAACACCGACGCACAGGGCACCACGCTCGAGGCAGTATCGCATAGCCATGATGGTATCGGCAGTTTCACCACTTTGTGAAACGAAGACGCAGACATCGTCGCGGAAGATTGGTGTCTTGCGGTCCAGGAAGTCGGAGGCAAGCTCGACGCTGACAGGGATCTCGGTAAGCTCTTCGAAGATGGCACGAGTAGCAATACAAGAATGGTAACTGGTTCCGCATGCCGAGAAAACAATGCGACGTCCGCGCCGGATGATGGGAAGATATGCGCGGAGACCACCGAGTGTGATCTTATTGGTATCAAAGTTGACACGACCACGCATTGTGTTGACAACAGACTCGGGTTGCTCGTAGATCTCCTTCTGCATGAAGTGGCTGAACTTGCCCTTCATGATTTCGGCGATCTCAATCTCGAGCGTCTCGAGGCTGCGAGTGGATGGGGTCTGATTGCCATCGCGACGAAGGCGGTGAATATGCAGCTCTCCCTCTGCAATGTGGGCAATGTCGTCGTCCTCGAGGTAGAGGACACGTTTGGTGTGCTCAACGATCGCCGAAGCATCTGATGCGACAAAGAACTCGATAGGCTGGGGAAGGCCATCCTCTGACATGAATGCACGAGATTGTGTACGCATGATCTTGGGATTAACGATTGGGGGAGCAAGGAGGCCACCAGAGGTCGTCGTGGGAGAGACTGAAAGCAGTGTCATAAAACCTGGAAGGGTAACTCGAGCTCGTGTGCGTAGATCACTTACGGGGATCGACAATCTTCTGTTCAGCAGTCTCCTGGCCGGCGAATTCCACATCAACAAAGTCGACCTTGAGCTTCTTTTCCGTCTTGACACCGATCAAAAGAGGCGAACCGCGGCGAGCGGTGACGACCTCATCCGGATAATGCTTCGACTTGAAGACAAAGGCGAAGGAACCCTCGAGCTCTTTGAGGACGGCCTTGACAAGCTCGGTGAAGGTGATGCGCTTGTCCGGTTGCGAGTCGTAAACATATTTCGTGAGTATGGCGACGGCCTCCGTATCCGTCTCGCTCTCAAACTTGTAGCCGCGGTTTTGGAGGACAAGTCGGAGGGCGGCAGCATTGGTGACGATGCCATTGTGGACGACGACGAAGTCGCTGGTCGGATCCGATCGCAGTGGGTGGCAGTTAATGACCGAGGGAGGGCCGTGGGTGGCCCAGCGCGTGTGTGCGATGGAGACTTGCGAGTTGAACACTTTCGCAGTGTCCACTTTCGCGGAGGCGATCCGCTGCCGAAGGCCTGCGACCTTGCCAACTTCCTTGAAGTAGAACATCTCGCCGGGGGAATCGCCATCGATACCGATGCCAGCAGAGTCGTAACCACGGTACTCTTGGCGGGCGAGACCGTTGCAAAGAACGTCGCAGATTTCCTTGCGATCCTGTAAAGAGACAACCAGTCAATTCCATGTCTCGGAGGGGCGAGGCGTGCAATGATCATCGTGCGCGATGTTGACCATCAACTGCCCTGACCCAGGGCGCAGACGCAACAATGGACCATAGAAGATTGAAGAGCAGAGACGTACTTTTGGCTTGAGATAGCTGCAGTAACCAAAGATTCCACACATGATTCTCAGAGAAAAGGATGAAAAGAAGAGACTGGGGAGTGAGTTGAGGGGGTTGCTCTGCTTATATACAGTTTTCACGGCAGATTTCTGAGATCCAACTGATCACGCCAGCCCTTGGCACCCATCGCCTCTTTCTTTCAACTGAACGTATGGGATCAGACCCTCTAGCAACACAGGGCCGAATGGCTGTGCGGGCCATCTTTTCCTATCTCGTTTTTCACCGCTCACAGGGCGAAACAAGGTGGAACACCGGCAGCGCTGCGGCAATTCATTCTATTCTTGGTTCTTGGCTCCACGGGCATTGCTACCCTTCTCTATCCAACATCAACGTCTTTGACGACGTTTCAACCGACTTTTACCCTTCACTCAACTCCCACATGCACCCACCTGCACACACAAACAAAGAATCCTTATCGCTATTTCAAGCACCTTCAAGTTTACGTCATTTTTTTTTCGCATGGCCGCCATGCCCGACGCTTAACCAAATCTTTAGGCACATTGCTACCACTTGGTCATCCTCCCCTCCAACAACCTCAAAATGTTGCCTTACTTTGCATCTTACGACAAGGGCCCATCAGAAACGGTTTCACCTGGTGAGGTAAAGAAAAGCGCTGTACATCGCACCATACAACCCCGGGCGCATTTGGTCGATCGTGACACCTCCATTTCAAAGAAGCAAAAAAGTTGACGATTCGGACGAGGACGACCGCAGGCCGCTTTTGCCGCGCCCACAGCCCCTCCGGCCCATCACGACCACATTCCTCGCTCCTCGCTCATCTCGACTGCTGCCAAGTGCCCCGTTGACAGCACCGGTCCCTTTCTCCCTTCCCTGCAACAAACCAACACGGGGACAGTGTGGGTACGTGCGGCGCATCTACGCACCCAAAAAGGAAAAAGAAAAAAGTTAGTAACACAACCCCCCGACTTTTTTTGCGCCCCGATACCAGTGCAATCCACCCTTGATATTTTTGGACCCCGGGCGCCAAAATTGCCGCCATCGTCCTGTTCACCTCGCAAACTCGTCATCTGTGCGAATATGTCGCTGTCTACCGTACATTGGCGCGGCAACCTCCTGTGCTACCCCTGCCCAGCCGATGGCGCATCACTGTGGCATGTCCAACCCAGTCATCGTCTGTTTTCTTGCCGTTTTCAGTCGACCGCATCCCATGTTCCTCCGGTATCTTGTCGAGCGCCTTTCCACAATCGCCGGTGGTGATGATGATAAAACTCCCAGGTGCGTGCAATAGCAACCTCGGCCACTCCTCGGCCACGTACTTTTCCAGTCTTGAACCCCTGTCGTGATAATAAGCGCCCAAAGAGGGCGCAGCGAAGATCTTCACGGCTCTTCATCGCCGAATCCATATCCGCGTTTCCCTCGGGTGTCGGACACTGCAGCGCGTAATGCTTCCGTGGCAGCGCTGCCAAGGCCCTTGCATGTGACAGGCATGATCTCCGCGAGGCTGGGTTCTCCTCGGCCGTCCGGGGATATCTATCTTACGATAGTGCGCCCGGAAGGCGCTTACTGACACGACGCGCGCGCAGAACCCCGCAACGGCGAGTTAAAGTTGCGGTTTACCCACTGTATGCACCAGCGCGTGTATCATACGAGCGTGATGACATCCCACACGAACATTGAATAACAAGTGCTATGTTTATGCAAGTGTCTGTACGTGGGACAGGTATTCCGACTATAAGCCCATTGATCTGGCCCGACGACGTAGTGCCCTGCCTCCAGAAAGTCGAAAGATAAGTTTTCGTCAGGATCACAACCCTAGAAACCCGTAGATGGATGATGTAGTGTGATAGGCGCCCTACAGGTGAGTCCGGGAGGAGAGAAAGAACAGGAAGAGAAGGACAAGGGGGCAAGCAGCAAAGCAAGAGCGTCCAGAGCGCGTCGAGACTAACTACCATCTAAATGCAGTAACCACCGTAGTTGCACCTGGTGCAACTCGTGTCGTAACTCAAGCAACTCAACTCAGGTGAGTTAGAGTTAACTACAACTCTCCGGCAACTCTACGTCGAGTCGAGACTCGAGAGTCCAGGTGCTGCAAGGTAACCTTAACCTCACACTACACGTGCGGAACTCAATTACAAATTCGTGTCTCTAGACGCCGTCGCTTCCCTATCTTTCTTCCTCTCCTCGATCTACGGGGAATCTTTGCTAGTATCTAATCTACCCGACAGAGAGCTGGAACGCGAAAGTCATTTACCCGTGGCAGGAGGGACAACGAGAGTGACTGAAAGAGAGTATAGGATCGAAGAAATCAACATGTTCTGCTAGCCAACCGCACTTCAAGGGACGTGACAAAAAGAGGTATAGAACGAGTGGCGTCTATCATGAAACAGTAATTAGATCAGAGCAAAAGAATTGCCGTAAGGGAACGTCAGAACCGGTAGCATAAGTCTGCGATGTAGGCACGGATGATGGATACAGCCAAGCCAACTAAACCTCGAACCCAAGCGTGAAACGGGGTACAAGGAAGTGTCAGGAAAGTCGATCCGGCTAGGCCTAGACGGGGACATCATTGGCGCGTAGTCAATTAATCATGCATAACCACCATCATGATACGATGACCAACGTCAACGGCTTTCCGGCATCACCTATACCGAAGAAAGACACGTTCGGGTCATTGACCTGCAGAGGTTGAGAGTGGATATACGCTCACATCCTACGGAACACCCGATTATGGTCAGGTGCGCACCACTGACAGACGGTGGCGTACAGTAGCAGGGAAGTCCCACGTTCATCAATCAGAGATCATGATTCTGCACTCAAATACAAGCTTGCAAGAGAATTTGCATTTCTTTCCATAACGATGCTGATCCGTTTCGACAATGATAGGTATTGAAAACAGGGACATCAAGGGAACTACATGAGGACAATCCATACGTGAAGGGTCTTGTGGTATAAATTAGGCAACGCTGCAACCTTAACTCGGATAAGGCGGATGTTTGAACTCGTCACTAATCTGCTGCGCCTCAACGTCTAGTTGACCAGGCTTAACCACACGCCCTTCTGCATCATATGTCGTGGTTTCTGAGAGTGTGTTCATCTATCAAGAATGCACCAATGTAGCAGCAATTCTCTATGAAAGCATGAAAAGGACTGACTTGGACATGAACGCCATTCTGTGGTTTTGTGAAGGAAAAGTGAGGAGGGCCACTTTGTTGGCCGGATCGGTATCCGGATGAGCGGCTCAACGTGGTCCTGCAATTCGCAATTCGAATTAAGTGATCGTTGAAGTAAATCATCAGATACAACTTACGAGAAAAGCTCCGCGCTTGTTGGTGAAAAGTTTGCCAAACGGCGGACAACGCGAGAGGCTGCGATCTGGATAAAAAAACGTCGATAAATGGTTCTCATTTTCAATTGGGATTGTAAGGCGTACGGTGGAGACAACCGCGGCTGGGACGTTTGCGATAATGGACATAACAGGGTTCAGGTTCAGGATCATGAAGACCTATGTAAGGGGCTGAGCAAATTCTTGCACGTCCAAAGAATGATTTGACGCACAGTGGCAAGCAAGTTGGCAAGGAAACTGTAGGAAACACGGGTATCAGCAATCGGCGAAGCTGAGATTGACGCAACATTTCGAAGACATACGCGACGATGAAGTAGGCCAAGCCATCGGCGAAAACCATGTGAACAAGTTGGCTCGTAGTCCCGGTAGGTCGGATGAGCTTGGATGCCGTTAACATGAGAACGATAAAGTCGAAGGCCATGCTATAGATGAATGAAACAGAGAGAATCTTGCTATCTGTCGATGTAATGACACAGCCCTGATCGGGAACCCATGCCGCGGTCAACAAGATGCCATGAAGCAGCAACGACCAGTGTCCGAGGCTGATTGTAACCAATGCGCCAACAATATACCATTTCTGGCCCCACACAGCCACTCTGCAGATACGGAGGGCAGAAAGGTGTATAAGACACCCTGCCGCTCATATTCGAATTCACTTACGTTCTCAGTGAGAGATTGACGCTGGCCATGCCAACGGCAATGTTACCCAAACACTATTAAAATAAGCATGCTTAGGGTATGGATAAGGCTGGCGGGGAATACCTGGTTATAGGTATACAAAGACTGACAATTCAATTTTCTGCGGTAGGTACGTCAATTAAGGACGAATGAATGCGGAACGAGTACGCACGTTGTGACGTTAAGCGCGACGATGCTGCTGGATGTTTAGAGAGTGCAGGCGTTGATATAAACTATATGACGCACATGCCGATCATAGCCGCTATCAGACTATAACGACCGATGAAATAGAAGATCTAAAGAGGCGCATTAGAATAGCGATATGTGACGAGGGAAAGACACTTTACCAATGGCCATCGAAACTTACGCTTGCCGGAAAGAAACGCGTAATCAAAATCGAATGACACGAAGAGTTCCCAGCTGGTAGTGGATACGCATTTAAACGGGAAAGGTCTCGGAGAGGAGGCAGGTGCTCACAAGTAAAGGCCAAAGAGAACGTGGACGAGATGCGTGAAGGCCTCTGCATCGGATGAGATGAATGGCGCGTATGAATGTAGAAGGGGAAATAACCTCACGGGCATCGCGGGCGATCTCTGCGGGTGAATGCCAGTCAACCATGGCGCGACTCGGATGTGTGAGAGTGATGGGACCAGGGCGATTGAATTGAGACTGTCATGGTCGACCCAAGTTTTTATAAAACTGCAAAACAAACACACGAATAGGATTAGGATGGAGCAGAGCCAACTGCGGGGAAACCCGAGACCAAGGGGGCCGCTTCCATGCTTCGGTCACCGCAAACGGCGGCTTTTGGGAAGTCCTATTACTATTACCGACTAGCGTATCGAACCTATTCACGCTCCTGTCAACCAACTGAGCAGATTCTTTGGCTGTCAACGCATCGAACCTTACCCATGCTGGCTTTTACCGTTCTTTGGCTTCCACAGATAAGGCACGATCACCTTTTCACCCTCGTTCTCGTTCAGCGTGCGACAAGTCGTCTTTAGGTCCTACCGTTGCGGCAGAAGCGTGGTCACCACCACGGCATACAGCACCCGCCCCAAATCTGCGGAGGAGCGGGATTCTCGACATCAGTCGCAATGCGAAAACAACGTTACGCGACGGGCGAGCAGCACAACGGGTCCGACTCAATTCTCACACCTGGGCCTCGTGATCATGGGGGGCAGAAGCAGAAGGGGCAAAAAAAAGCTCGCTGCGCTGAGATCAGGGACGGCGACTTGCCATTTCCTCGAAAGGCAGAGAAAAAATGAAAGTATCCACAAATTCATATCAGGCTCTCTCCGGCGTATTCATATGCGGCAACGTCGCTGGCGGATTACCCTCTTCATTTGCTCGGTCTGGAACATGACCGTCGTGGGCGTCAACGCACTGGTGCGGATGTCCACAACCGCCACTGTATCATCGTGACATTCAATGCGCTGCGCACATAATTTCGATTTCACGGGATCTTCCTTCCATTTTGCGCATGAGTCTATTGTAAAATTAAATTACAGGCCATGCTCAAACCCACCGTGAAGTGGGACTGTCGTGTGCGGCAATCCTCTTTGAAGTAAAATGTACCCTTGTTGATGGCAAGTTACGGGCCATTGGCCATGTGCTACATGTGCAGATACAAGCAGAACAGGCCTGCGACAGGACAGGTGGAGCGGTTTTCTTTACTTTACAACCCCTTTCTTAACCACCAGCACCCGCTACCGGAGATGAAGGTTCTCCCAAAATGCTGTTCTACCGGCGTTAGGCGGCCATAAAAGTGACAGCGGTCGTGCCAACGATCCTTTTGTCGCGAGAAAACGGGTGATAATGTCAGCGCTAACTTGAGTTATCGAGCGACATTTTGTTTTCAGCATCCTCTTTCACACTGGACTGATCAATGAGGTACGCTAGTGTCGCCGTGTTTTCGTCACACCTAAGAAAAATTCAAGTCAGGCTGGCACGAAATATCTTAGAGGATGAACGAAAGTAGACTTACAGCTTTGCCACGATACCCTCAAAGGAACCCACGGCCCGTTTGACTTCCCGCAAGACGCTGGCCAGCTCGACGCTTCGCTCCCGAATCCACCGTCCATGCGCACTTAGCACCTCTCGAATCCAACGGAGCCCCCATTCTAACCTCGGCCCCCGCTCTAGCACCTCCGCAGAAACTCCAAGCAATCGCGGGACATAAGTGGTCGGTAGTTGCCGCGCGACCAGCCTAATCTCATCGTAAGGAATTCCTTCGTAGACCCGATTGATAATTGCCTTC
>Ga0307510_10001373_pt1 | contig 26622 bp, 14 predicted proteins | sample 12_EM_MG_FD_207224 | JGI IMG/M metagenome (GOLD analysis project Ga0307510, IMG submission 207224) | Populus trichocarpa ectomycorrhiza microbial communities from riparian zone in the Pacific Northwest, United States - 12_EM | ecosystem: Host-associated > Plants > Roots > Unclassified | place... | reverse complement strand
CTTATTCCTCTTGGTTCAATGTTGTATAATTGATTCTGTATTATTTAAAGTGACGTCTATCAAGTACTCGATAGACTGTCCGTGAGAATCATCTTTTGGTTTGGCTCATGTATTCGATCAGCTTGTGGTCTTGATTGAGTATCGATCTTTTGGTTCAGCCACAAGATTTTCTTTTGTAAAAAAAAAGGTCTAACACGGTGGTTTGAGTGGTAAATAATTAAGATGAATAAAATAAAAGACATTGACCTTTTAATTTGCACGACAAAGTTCATTGTGGATCGGGATGTGAAATAATTATTTTTCTCTTATAAAAAACCAACATCTATACTATGAGGGATAATACAATATTTTTCAATTGACTTATTTGTTATTTTCAAATATATTTGGACAAATCAGTTTCATCATATTTTTTGACATAATAAAATAATTTAATTATCTTTAAAAACAAAAAAAATATTACACTTGTTATTTTTCAATGGACTTTTTTGTCTTGTTATTTTTTCAAGCTTAATGAAATGACTTAATTACTTATTTTTACCTATTTTTATATAATTATTTCTTATTACACTTTTTATTTATGCTATTTTATCTTAAATATTTCAATTTTATATAGTTTTTATTTATTTATTTTCATGTAAAAAGAAATATATTCATGGAATTATGGGTTTTTTAGTAAAAAAATCAGCGTTCAATCATTGAATTTTAGCTAAACATTTACCTTAACTAGATTGAGGCTTATGGTATTAAGGAAGCCCTTCCAAAAACCAGTTAAATAAGAAAATGTACCTTAAGGATTTATGATTGACTTGTGTGCATGCTTTGAAAAAGAAATGAATGAGAAAAATAAAATTTTCCATTGTGAGAATAAGAAAATTTATTTTCCATAAATCCTAAAAGTGGTTCTTGGTAAATTAGAGACAACTTTTGATATAAATATCCAAATTAAACGGTCTTGGTGTCAAAAGAAAGGTAAGAGAAAAATCTACAACATTTATGTTTTTTATAAAGAAAATAGGGTTAGAAATTAGAGGTTGGAGTCCACCAGTTTTGAAAAGAAAATCAAGAAACAAGTAAAAGGAGATTTGGTACCAAAAATATAGAGAAGATTAATGAAGAGATCATGACCATAGTTGATAAAAAAAAGGTTATATTTTACCATCGAAAAGAGGTAGAAATAAGAAGGAGATAAAGAGAGCACACTACAAACAAAAACAACATGCTAAAATGGAGTGCTTCTTCAACATATTCCAAGCAGAATAATTTTTACTCTTCTCATTGATTCCCCCTTGATGTTTCCAATAAGAACATGGTTTATGTCAAATTCATCATGAACTACAATTTATTTTTCCAGGGTTTTAAAGTAGTCTAGTTTTTATTACACAATTTAAATTTCAAGATATTTTATTTTTGATTTTTTTAATATGGAGTGTTTATCATTGATCTTATTGCTTATAAATTTTTAGCCAATTATTGTCTAATCTATTTAATCATAACGAGACCAAGAGGTAATTTATGATTAGAAGTTTTCAAGATTAAACACCACTAGTTAAACAAGGGATATAGATACTTTACTATGATTAATTTGATTTTAGATTAATATAAATCCAAATAACTTAATAAATCTTCAATCAATTTAATTTACATAGAGATATGTTGAACTATTAGGTTGAGATATTTTCAATGTTGTTCAGGAGAAAACTTTAAATAATTAAAGGATATTTTAATCATCAACATGAAAAAAACTCAGTTTTATTTCTAAGTAGTAATTAATTTGATAAATTTCAGTACTTGATAACATAGTTAGTCATTGTGGACTTGACACCTTTTTCTTCATAAAATTTTATAACCTATTGCGATTTTGTTCACTTGTAAACTCAGAATCCTTTTATACAAATTCCACTCATTATCAATCCAATGAGCTGTTAAACACATATAGTTAATATTTTGGATTGATGTCCATGTATCTGTTGTTGAATATAATCGTTGACCCCTAAAAGCTGTCCTCAATCTATCCTTCTATTCAACATAAAGTTTCAAACAATCTCTCATAATAGTGAAACGAGAAAGAATGCAAAATCTAGGTTGTATGGTCCTAGTAAACAATTTAAATCTTTGACTCTCCATAAAATTAAAAGGCAGCTCATCAATTATAACCATATTTGCTAGTGCTTGTCTATATTCATCATAATTATAACCTATTGCCTTAAGAGTTCCCACATTTTGATCTCCCAATTCACCCTCCTATATCTTAGGTTCTAATACCAAAACCTTTTGTTTCCTATCAACCACGAAAGGAAACTTTTTACACACTTTTAAATCACTCCACATATTACTTGTGCCATTAAGAATAATATGACATGCATAATTTTTTCCACAATAATTACATTCAACTCTAGGGGCTTTAAGATCACCATCGAGTTTTCTAAAATGACCCTAAATTTGTGACTTTTTTCTATCATCAACATTTCTTTTCCTTGATGTCAAAACTTGAGGTTGTTTATCTTTTGTATTCATGGTGGATCCTGCAGTGGTTGATTCTGGGTTAGTCTTTGAAGTTGGAGAATTGATTGATGTTGGTGTAGTGCCAGTGGATGAAGCATTTTGAATTTGAAAGTTTTTCATATGTTATTACCTAATAAAAACATTTTAACGACCATAATTAACATGAGAATGATAAATTATATATATTACCAAATTTCTACAAGTAAAATAGTGGTATAAATAAATAAAAAGTAAAAAAAATATTACCAAGTTATGAATTGTATTTTATTCCATGTTTATAACAATTATTCAAGTTCCACAAAATATTCAAATGGGCATGTCAAAAGTAAAAATAAAATAAAATAAATACTGCTTATTTTGTAGATTTATGAATACACTCTCTTTTGCCCCACTATTTTTCAGCTGCATTAACAACTAAAATTCTCTACAAGCCTCCCAAATGTTCTAATTGTGCTCCTCTTTTTTCTGAAGGTATTGATTCGATTATGTCCTTCACTTGAGTTGTTATCAATAACTTTCAAATTTGAAACAATGATTTATTATTAGTGCAATATTGCACAGTAATTCTACATTAGTGAGTTCTTATTTGAATTGTTTTAACATTTGCTATATGTGAGTGTTCTAAGCATAATTTTTTTTTTTTTTACATTAAGTTCACAACTTTATTAATGCAAATGACATGTCTCTTTGAATTCTTTCTTGTTATGGTAGTTATGATGCTATATTTATTTTCTAGTTACTAATAGTTAGTGATTGATCACTGTTAAAATGGAGAAAAATATAATGAAATGGCATATTTCATGTGCTTTTTAGGAGTTGCAGCTTTCATAATCTCATATCTGAATTAACATGATAAGATGAAATTTCACTTTTTTGTCAGTGTCACAATTAACAGTTATTCTAGTGCAATGCAGGCATATGGCATGCGTAATGCAGGAGCTATCATTCTAAATTTCTCACCCAAACCTTTTCTTCCTGATTTTGGGCATATTCTCAGCATTGAAAACCACCTCTGACCTCTCAAGTCTCAATTGTTTACGGGAAGCATTATTGAATCCTAATGGCATTGCATTAACATCGAGAAAAATGAAAATTATACCAGTCTAATCTAAGCTCCAACTCTGATTTTTGGTAAGGACATACCACTTTAACAAATACACAGAGTATATGTTAAAAAAATAAAAACAGAGATTGACAGAACAAAAAAATCATACCTGGTGTGACAAGATTCAAGGTCAGGTGTGAGAGAGGGAGTCATAGAGGTGACTGGTTTGCTAGATCTGGAGGTTAGGTTTGGTGTGTGCCATACCCGTGTGGGAGAAGAAGGTGGCTGGTTTGTTAGATTTAACGATGAAGACTGAAGCCTTGTTGAAGATTTACCAGTCTACAAGAGTTAGGAAATGAAGATTGATTAATTTGATTTTGTCAGACGACTAAATCTGACCATGAAGTTTTGTACAACGACGGGGAAATCATTTTTGATCAGGCTGAGAGTGTGAGAGATTGAGATTTGAGAGTTGCGACTTGTGAGGGCTGAAGGGGGCGGTTTGTTTGTTAAGGAGTAAGGATGACTACTAGATGCGGAGTTGCGGACGGATACTGCTAATGCTAGGGTTAAAAATTAAAGAGCGGTTTTATAGTATCTTTTTTTTTAACTGAACCGGTTCGGTTCAGTTAAGGTTTTTCGGTTTCAGGCTTATTAAACTGAAATCGAACTGAATCAAAAAATCTTTAAAAAATTCTAATCGATTTTTTGGTTATTTTTGTTTTGTTTAATCGATTTTTTGATACTTTTACTTATCTCTAGTCGAACCGAGACCCTTGAAACAATCAAGCTTGAGGGGATGAAAGAGAAGAAGGGCCCAAAAGGGCCCACATTCTCGATCTAATCGAGCCCAGGGAGAATAAATGAGAAAAGGAAGAAGGGCCAGCTGAGGTGGAGAAAAGAAAAGGAATAAGAAAAGAAGAACAGGGAAGGAGAAGAGAAAGGAGAAGGAAAGACCTAACTAGGCTCGGTACCTTTTGCCTAACTAGGCCCGAAGGAAAGAGAAGGAAGAAGACAAAGATAGGAGATACAAAAAAAAAAGGGGACCAACTGTACCAATTAGCTTATTCGTTCATGTCCCTGAGAAAGCCATCCTCTCAAAGAACTCACGCACAAACAGCTAAACACCCCACGCTACTGTGTTTTTTCAACTTAAAATCAGAAAAACTCTTGTTCTGTAGAAAAGTGTCATTAAAAAAAAGTAACAACACAAGCCCATCAAATCACGAAGGAAAGCTCAAATTCAATGGAAGAACTTCTTGACATCGTGAATTTCCACACGCAATAGCCAAGACAGCTACAAATTCGTTGCTGGTGGAAAACGGAATCATGAAATTAACCACTAGCAAGAATACAAGGGGCTATAGCAAAAACACCACCGGAGCAGGAATCAAAAGATAAAAGCCACAACAAAACAAAAGCAATGCAATCATCCACAGAAACCAGTGACCCTGTCTTCCATTTCTACTCCCACGAGACCAGACCGAGTAAAAATTGACAAGTGGTGCATGCCCAATAAAGACAGCTAGCTCTTTCCTAGCAGTCCAGGGCAGAGCAATACAAAAAATGTACTGCGCCTTAAAATCATTCTCGCTCGATCTAAAAAAAATCCGCCACTATTTCTTAGAGTGGAAAAAAAAAAACAAAGCCCCAGAGCGCGCTCTCATTTTTCGCATCAAAATATTTTGAACCCCCGCCTTCTTCTTATTTCCTTTTTGTCTCGAACTCAATCAACAAATCAAGCCAGCCCGCCCCCCTCTCAAATTCCCCAAATCCCTAATTTCTCTCTCGCCTTTCTCCTTTCCTTCTCCCTGCCTGTTGCGCACAGAGGATCTTGCTATTTTGTGATCTCTGTCAAAACCCTAACTTTCAGGGTTTTAGTCTCTTCTGTTTTGTCTCCATGGCGAGTGAAGCCCTAGAAGAGAAGAAATCAGAGGAGGAAGCTCCTGCTGCTGAGGAGTCAAAACCAGGAGCAGAAAAGGAGCAAACTGAAAACGAAGGACCGATGGATAGTGCTGAGAATGAAGCGAAGGAGGAGGCCGACAACGAAGAAGTGAAAGGAGAAGAGGAGACTGCGAAAGAGGGTGCAGAAAAGGAGGAGTCCTTGGGAAATGAGGAGAAAGAAGAAGAAGCGAAAGATAAAGGAGAGGAAGAGGTAGAGAACAAGAAATCCAAGCGAAGAAGCAAGAAATCGAGTAAGAATTCGACTGGGAAGAAAGTGAAGGAGCTGGTGACTCCGAGTAGTGATAGGCCTACCAGAGAGAGGAAGGTGGTGGAAAGGTACTCTGTGCCTGAGCCTGGACGGTCAGCGACCAAGCCTTTTTCTATTGAAAAGGTGAGATTACTCAAATCTTGGTGTTTCTCGAATAAAAAAAAAAATCTTTTCACTCAAATTTGCGTGTTTATCTTAGAAGAAATGGTTTCTGGGCATGGGGGTTTTGAGATAATTGTGGGTTTTTTTGTGATTACAGGGACGAGGAACACCTCTTAAGGACATTCCCAATGGTATGTTTGTTTTAGTTGGTTGTTTTGGCGCGTACATCGTTTGATGATTGTATGTATGAATTTGTTATTGGATCCTGTGTTATTGTTGGCGTTGGTGTTTATGTAGTGTATTCTGTTCTGTTATCTATTTAGTAACTATGGTTTCTAAACTCTCTGAAATTATCAAGAAACAATAGAACAGATAATGACTAACATAATCGCGATTAAGCAATGATAACAAGTTTTGATGCATCTATGGTCGATGCATGTCTTGTATGCTCTAATTTTGTGTGAAACGAGCGTGCGTTAATTCTGTAATAGTATATGATGGGTTTCCAGTGAACAGTGGGGATTCATTATGTTGCATGACTAAAGTACATTGTTGAGAAAAGTTAACAACTGCTTAGGAGGGAAAGGTGTTAGTATTCCAGGTGACATGTTTCTCAAGTGCTAACAATGGAGTCCATTGTACAGTGTGTAGTCACTTCTGCAAACAAAAGTTTTGGTAGATATGTAGTATAGGGGAAGGTTTGATTGTGTAGTAGGAATTGGGTTCTATCTTAACAATTAGTTTTAAAAGTTGTTGCATTGCATGTGAAGGCACGCATGCCATTGTTTTAAATGAATGTAAATCCATTCATGAAAGGAGAAAATAACAATTGTTCCATTGTTTCCTCCGTGCTTGTCTAACTTGGAGGAAAACTCATCCCAATTAAGTCTTACTTCTGAGCTAATTGTCACTGTCTTCGTGGATCTCTCTGTCTTTTCTGTTCCACTAAATTTATGGATGAACAAAATTGTGGCATAGGTTATCAATAACATGAGAATATTCTCTGGATAAAACTATAAACAACAAACAAAAGCTTTGGTCTTGGTGATTCAGAATTCAAAATTGTAAATTTTGGTGGCATGAACTTTCATAAACACAGGTGGGTTTACTCTCAATGGGTTTTACTGTTCAGGGTACTTGCATGTTGTGCTGGGTTCTAATTGTTCTGGAAAAATTGTCCTGAAAATAGAGGATGCCATCCATTTTAATTGGTGTTAGAAGTCCGGTAGGGATGCGTGTGCATGAAATTTTAATGATTCCTCAAACAGGACAAGCTTGATGGCATGTATGAACTCTTCCAAGATTTTTCACACATTTGAGATGTGAGCTAATATTTTGATCGACATCCTTTATTGTATCTTGGCTTTCTCTTGATAGGGTTTTGGGCATTTTTATGTACTATCATTTTTGTCATTAGTGTCAAAGGATGCACAAGTATTTTATAGGAAAGGAGATAGATTCTCAGGTTCTGGATTTAGAATGCAGGAATACTAAATTTCCATAAAATATTGCAAATGAAAGAGATTTTCCTGGACATCAAGAAGGAACAGATTTTCTTATCTTGTTGACTTGCACATGGTTTGTCTTACCTTTATCCATCTTTTTTGTTACAGCAGACTGGCCTGTTTTTTGTCTGATATTCTGAACTTTTCAGTGGCTTTCAAGTTGTCCAAGAGAAAAGCTGATGACAATCTGCAGATGCTTCACTTGATTCTGTTTGGAAAGAAAGGAAAGGTGCCTGCCTGATGGTCTTTTGAAATGTTTGTTTTAATTCATCTTCCTTTGTTATTGCTGTCTTGGTTGATTTTTTTTTTAATCATCATTGATTAATTCTTTTATATTTATGACCATTCTAAACTATGTTAATGTGATTCTTAGGCACACAATTTAAAGAAGAACATAAGCCAGTTTTCAGGCTATGTGTGGGTCGGGAATGAGGTACCGGCATTCTTGCCTTTTATTTTCTTTACATGTTTATGCACACGTATTTATGCATTTCTTGTTGCACAAGCATGCACTCTGGTGAAAACAAGATTCTATACCTAATTTATTCATGGCAGCATCTCTAGTGTTTAACAATTGTATGTGCCTTGAAACTGTTTTGATTGGTTTTGTCACATCGTATCAGGAAAAACAGAAAGCAAAAGTAAGGGAAAAGCTTGACAAGTGCGTCAAAGAGAAGTTGATGGATTTTTGTGATGTGCTCAATATCCCCATAAATAGGTCTGTTGTGAAAAAGGTTGGTATCACCTATTTTAGAAGTTATGTCTTCATGTGATTTAAATTCACCTAGAATAGTCACTTGCTTGGGCCTTGTTTTCAGGAGGAACTCACTGTAAAAATATTGGAATTCTTGGAATCCCCACATTCCACCACTGATGTTCTGCTTGCTGACAAGGAACAGGTTCTCCATTCTCTAAATATTTACATATTGCAGCATTAGGTAGCCATTTACTGTTAATGTGAAAGCTGATATTTGGTGCTTATTTTTGTTTCAGAAAGGTAAGAAGCGTAAGGTCTCAACTAGCAAAAATGTGAGTCCTGGTGAAGCATCAACGACACCAGCAAAGGTTTGTGGTATTTTTTCTGTATAAAACATTACATGGAGCTTTTCTTTAATAAGATCTTGGATGGATGTGTTTTCTTGATGCACTCCAATAGAAGTGCATTGTTCTCTTTGATGTTGCTTTTGGTGACCTTTAATTATCATATTGGCTGTGGGCTATTTTTGGTTATTAGCACCTTTTTTTTAATATTGGCGAAATAACAGTTTGAAAAGAATTGGCAAAATTGCATAGTTGTACATGTCTTGACATTCAAACTTGTCGCAATTCAGAATTGCAACATTTAAAAAAATTGTGAAATAGGCTGCACACGAGGAGATAGGAGAGAGGAGAGAGAGAAAAAGAAATAAAAAAAGGCAAGTGAGCCACATGACATGTAATTTGTTTTCCATCCAATTTATTGCCGTCTTGAGTTTCATCATCCTTGAATTCCAAACTGACATGCCCAGGATGTCCTTTTAATTGACAACCGTGAACTATATTGGATACATGATGTATTTTCTTGACTTCATCTTCCATATATGTTTGCTATTTCTCAACTATTTTAATCAGCAAATTGGAACTTTCCTAAGCCTTCAAGACCAATTTTCTAGAACATAAGTGTTCTGCTGAAGGGTGCTTTATGACATAGTTCTTTGCAGGTGGTGTAAATAATGAAAGATAGTGCTTTTACCCATCTCTTGTTTTTAATTTTTTATCTTCAAGATAATATGACACTCGTACTTTGCTGATGCATGTTCTGGTTTTTATGTGAGCTGGTTATGAATTCTTTACTTCATTGTTCCACAGAAACGAAAACAAACACCTCAAAGTGGACAGAAACGAAAGCATTCGTTCAAAGATGAGGACGACGACGATGAAGATAACGTTGAATCACTAGATGCTAAAGATGATTCGGAAGATGATGGTGAAAATGAGGCAGGAACGAAAGACATGAGTGATCACGAGGAGACTAAATCAGAAGAAGAGGAGGATGAGCCAAAGGAGCAGACACCATCTAAGAAATCAAAAAAATCTTCAAAGCAGAGTTCGGTGGCTAAAAGTGCAGAAAAAGCTACCCTTGGCAAGAAAAGAACCCCTGCAAAACCTGTTAAAGGTCTAGAAAAATCAACCAAAAAATCTTCTGACTCGTCATCAAAAAAAGGTGCTAAAGATACTGATGGAACTTCTGGTTCAATTTCTAAATCAAAGGGATCTGCATCTAAGAAACAAAAAGTTGAAAAGGAAAGCCCGAAGGACCGAAGTGCTTCCTCTAAAGACAAGGTCAATGCCAAGAAACAGTCAACCAAGTCCCCATCAAAGGCTTCTGCAAAAGATCAAGGTGCAGTATTTTCATTCTATTCTTGATGTTTAAAGTTTTTGGTTTTAATTTGTGATTGTCTGGAGCTTTTGAGCAAGTGATTTACTCTTTTGCATTGTGGCTCCTTAACCCTCTCTTATGCTATTTATTAATTTTGCAGTTATCATTGTCAATAAAATACAGATTACTTTACATCTATCAATTTTTTATTGATTTTATAGTTATCATTGTTCTCTAAACATCAACTTTCTTTCTTCTAGTTGCTTTTGCACTCTTCATAACAGACAGAACTTTATTGGATTCATCTCATTTTTTTGTGCACTTTTTTTTGGTGATCAGAAATTTGTCAAATAGGAAGTTTGAGATCAGTGGAAGTTTATCACTGTTGGAGGGCATTGAAACATGCTAATTGAAGACAACAATGATTTTTTATAGGAGATTAGGCTAGGATAGAGCAATAATTATCAAGTGACAATAGAGGTTGTGTTTTAAATGAATATCCAAGAAATATGTGGTGGGATTGTATTTGAGATCCATAGATAACATGGCTGGGCAGGGAGTGTTAATTTTGAGAGAAAAAATATTACCTTAGGTTATTTGCTACCTCTGGTGGATGGGGATTAATGTTTCCTCCCATGCTTGGAGTGAAATGTTACCCATCTGATTTGTTAAATGGTTTGTCCTACCAAACATAATTAGAGGTAGTTTACATGGGTAATTTTTCTCCCCTTTCACCTCCTTCATAACACCTTAAATGTATCTATATCAATATGCTTTTTGAAGATTATACATATAATAAAAAAGCCAAGGAAAAAACCAGGCCCAACTTTGTCTTTCTTAAAAGAATTGAGTGGGCAAACTTAGTGGTTAAGCATAAAGGACATCTTATGTTGCAGAGTTTAGAGAAAGGACAAAACTATACAGCAGCAATTTTTACTGAGAAATGATGCATGTCTACTCTTTCAATTGTAGAGAAAATAGGATGGAGTAACAGATGTTATTCGGAGAAATAATACGAAGAGTGAAATGATGTCATTGTGGGAGGTAGCAAGATGTGGGGAGAGAAAGCGACTAAATTGACATTCATGGAGTGCTTGTTTCTTTGGAATGGAGAAAGATTGTCTGTATAATAGTTATCTATAACATCTTCCTTGGATTTAATTTTTGTTGTGCTTGGTAGGGGTTTTTGTTAAGCCAGAAACAAGGCTACAATGGATAATGGTCCATTGGCAATTTGCTGATTGTGTGTGTTTGGCATTGTGGTAGCTTTTGCGGTTAAAAAAGGTAGGTTTAAAAAAAAACACTTTTAGTTGCAGTTTAAAAAATGTGTTCGGTTAAAACTGTTTTAAGATGGATTTTTACATGTAAAATAAATGAAAATCAAGCTATTTTAACTTTTACAAATCCAAGGTTTGGAACACAATTATGTGCAGGGCACAATGCAAAAAGCAAAAGCTATCTGGCTAATGAAATGGTTTTATATCCGTGATTGGACAAAAAGCAGAAGCTATCACAATACCAAATGGTTTCGTAAATATCATGTTTTGCTTTTAATTTACTTGTCAAATTGATTTTGTACTTACATGATCTCCATTTGTTTTAAAGTTATTTCAGAGTTTGTTCCCTTGCCAAATGATTTTATGTTGGAAAATTAGGTAAAGCCAAGTCTAACAAAAAGGCCAAGGCAGAACCCACCAGACAAGAGATGCATGCAGTTGTAGTAAATATTCTGAAGGAAGTTGATTTCAATACTGTAAGTCTTGCCTGTGATTTAGCTTTGCAATTTGCACAGTTATGACAGTTTATCTTGCTTGTTACACCATCCTCAAAAATCTGTTTTTGGTGATGTGCAGGCAACTCTATCTGATATTCTCAGACAACTTGGTATGAATGGCTCATATTTCATTTATTAGTTGGATGTTGGCACATTTCCATTCCAACTTTGCTAATCACGTGTATAAATTTGGTCATATTAGGTGCCCACTTCGGCATAGATCTAATGCATAGAAAAGCGGAAGTGAAGGATATCATTACAGATGTGATAAATAGCATGTCTGATGATGAAGAGGAAGGTGAAGGGGAGGAAGCTGAGGATGATGCTGAAGCTGGTGATGATGCAGATAAAGATGGAGACGAGGAAGATGACTAGTTCATTTTAATACAGATGCTTATTTGACTCTTGTGGAACATGAGGTATGTGGTGTATTCTCCAGACATGATCCTCCACTAGAGGGTTTCAACTGCAGATATTGATGGTGCACTACTGTTGCATTCTGGATCTTGTTATCGTTTCCAGATGAAAATACCCAACTGGGTTTGTTTTGTATCATATGCTTTAGTACCTTTTGCTCTTACAAGTAGTACTGAGCTGACCTAAATGATTGGTAGTTTTATTTCCCCACCCCCACCCCCAACTTAATCCCTTTTCGTTTAGATTTGGTTTTTAGGTGTACTCTTTCCTACAACTGAGTAGAGGTTTGAACTGCAACTCTCATGTGGTCCTTAAAGGTGGTTATAACCATGAACCTTGTAGGTTGAATGTTTTGCAAATTTATTCTAACAGTTGAAAATTCTCTTTACTTAAATGTTATTTCTCTTTGTTTTGTTATGCAATTTAATAGCCTTTATGATTTGAAACAGAGAGATGTTTACATGAAGGAATTGTCACTTTGAGAATTAAGTCCCACCAATTGTTGCTTAGCTTACCAGCAATTAATTTTATTAGAGTTTTTAGAGTTGTTACTTTGGGAGGAACTCTTAAGTTTGATGCTCAAAAACCAAATGATCTAAGGTCATTATCATTATCAGTGGAGTTATTCATGTGGTTAAATGCTGCCACTCTCTGAATTGGTTTCCATCTTCATCTTTGGATCCCAGTCTTTTCGTTACTTGAAGTAGCATCAATGGAGTTTACGTTCATCATCGGAGCCCGTCTTCTTCGTTGCCTGAACTTGCATGATGGGGGTGTTCAAACCCATGAAAGTGGTGATCGTTTCAAACAGCGCTAGCTTCGTCAGTTGTATGGAAAAGCTTTTGTCCTTTGGGATCTAGGTTTCACATGAGGCAAGATTTCCTATGGATTTGGCCCCTCAGCCAAAAAAAGTTGGATCGAAATGTTTCAACCAACAAGCTACCAATCAGTGTTTTTTCATTTTTTCTTTCTTGGGCTGATATCAGGCTAGCAAATGCAAAATTTCTTGTGACGTTGAAGATCAGGAGGGCACCTTTTTCTCTGCTTCAGCCATGCATTTATTATCTGCAGTTGCACACGGACACCATAGCCTGATGAATTTTCATGTGGAAATGTATACAGTCGGTAACACAAATCACTGATTTGCATTGTTAACCATTTTACATTATATAAAGGGTGTCTATTGAATAGTCACCCAGCTCATGGGTCCATGACTTGTATCTCCATAACATAAAAAATCAAATTAAAGTGGGCTGCAGGTATTCGGCACATAATTTTATCTGTAAAGGCTATAGACCAGGGAACATTTTTGTTTACCAGAAATCTAATAAAGTAAATGGAAGTTAGCAAATTTTGGACGCCCAACCCCAGAATAACTCCTCTCTCACCCCAATTTTGCTAGCTGGTGATGTTTTGGTTCTTTGGTCAGTAGGCTACCACAACCCATAGATGACCTCTCCATGATCTGCAACAAGGACAATGTCACCATGACCAAAAGAAGACTAAAAAAGGTGCTGTTTTCAATGGCTTTTGGTACGGTTCCTCCATTAATACAGCTGCACGAGGAATTTTTACCAAACTAAGGATCAACATCGCTTTTCCTTGTTATGTTGTAGTGTTTTGTTAACAATGTCTCAGGTAGCGTAGTGTGATGATAAAGAATTTGAGATCTACATAGCAGGTCTCGAGTTCGAGTCAGGGCATGTATTTTTTGTGAGAGTCTAGGATAGCCAGGGTTTTACTCACTCACTTGATCTCACAAAGTGCGCTTTCCAGAGGTGAAATTTCCTCAAATCCAAAAACAAAAAAACAAAAAGTTTTGTTAACAATATTCAATGTTCATCAGGTACATTCCATCCTATATATATATATCTCCAACATCATTATACACATAGCTACCCTGTTTCTAATTTCATACTCTAGTATTGCAGCTATGCAACTTCATCAGACATACAAGGGATTTTATGGTCTGTAATCTTTGGTGTTCAAGGAGCATATGTGCATTTGCTGAAAAGATTCTAGATCTTTTCCGTTGTTTGGTTTGTTGAATCATCTTTCTTTGTTTATGTTATTCCACCTAAGATATTTTGCAAGAGAGGAAAAACATCAATGTGCTTCTCGGCAAGCCAGCTGTAATATTTTGAAAGAAAAAGAAAAAATTAATAGGAAATGACAACAATGTCCTTGGAGGAGTAAGCATTATGTATAAATAAGTTAGGGACACTTTGGTAATTGCATAAAGTTGATAGATATAAATAGAAAAGGAGACAAAAAGAAGAAGAATCTTTAATTGGTTCAAGTAAAAATAATTTAAATAAACTGTAAGAAGTTGTGATATAAAAAAAATTTCTTATATTTTTTTTTTGTCTAACTTGGTATCTAGTTTTTAATTTTTTAATTTTTTATTTGCAAATATGGTAGGAGGGACTCAATTTATGTTTTAATCTTTTATTAAATGAAAAAGTATTATTGGTGAAAATTAAATATATTGACACGTAATTTTTTTTTATCTATCTTGATCATAAAACTCACTCAAAACTTACATATGTTTTACTACTATATAGATAGATATAGATGTATAGATATGTTAAATGTATTTTTTCTTTGGCAAGAAATGATAAATATAGAGAGAGAAATTTTTTTAAAAAAACAGATTGTGAGCCATTGCAAGACTTCTAATTAAAAAAAAAAAAGAGTAATACTAAAAAAAATAAATAAGAATACATATGAGTTATGAGTTAATCATTGGATTAGTTAAGACTATAATCCAATGATTAGTGTAATTTCCAACTTTCTTTTCACCTCTCATTAATTAAAGAGGGGAGTTGACATAAGGAGTTGGAAAACGTGGCCTAATTATTGAAGCCGCTAGTCTACAAAACCAGGGATACCTCTCTACTCTACCACTTGTAGACTTGTAAATGAAATAAATAAAAAAGTAAGCCTATTCTGTATTCTTGTTGTTTGTCATACAGCCATATTTTTAATATTTTTTTAGTTTATTTTTTTTTGTTTTCAAATTGTTTTGATAGATAAAATCATCAATTAATTTTAAAAAATAAAAAATAAATATTATTTTAATATATTTCTAAGCAAAATAATAACAACCACCTATATCATATTTTTAAATAAATAAACACATTTTATCATTGTCTTTAGATAATGTAGCGTTGTCTTTACCTCCATTATGTAGTTTTACTTTACAAGTTGCTTATTTATTAATCGAATGTATTATATGTACCTTTTTCATGGTCCAATTTCTTTTTGACTTTGATAAATATATATTCTGCACCCGATATCATAATAAAATTAAAAAAAATAAATAAAAAGTTTCCATATAGTTTATGATAATTAGAAATCCTAAGTAATCTTCAAAAATTCTTAGATAAGGAGTTAATTATACTAAAGGGAAAACACATTACCCTATAGTATCTTATCTAAAATAAATTGCTTCTATGTTCTTAACTTATGATGATGTACCTAATGGACATTTCTAATTATTTGTCTAAACTCATCACGGGTTTAAAATGTGATTTGGGATCGAGATCTCGTCTTAAATTATAATCCTCACTTTTAAAATATGAACGTTGAACCTAAAAGGATAATAAATGTTGAACTAGGCTTTTAAACTTATTCTTATTTTATTTAAAATTAGGCTCGTGGCTCATCGCTCACATTTAATGGAACTTTTGATGTCATGTTGACCTAACTTAAATTAACTCACAATGCAAAACAAGAAAAAAATTTCTGATAAAAATCACAAATAAGCAATTTTAACATTACATAAAAAAAATATATTCCTAAAGTCATATAATAAAGGATAAACAAGAAAAATAATTTATATATATATATATATTTAAAATAATATAGTCATCACAAATAAGCAATTTTTTATTTTATGTTTATTTTTCTTAAAAGCATCTTAAAAAAACAAAAAAAAAATCCTACTGTAATTTATTTTAAAAAGAAAGCCAAAAATCATTTTTTAAAAAGGAAAATATCAGGAAAAATAAAAACAAGACACATAGAATCAAGTCAGAATGCATAGAAAAATCTAAGAAAATTAAAGGACATTGAAATCCTTTAGTTTTCAATCTCAGGAAGAGGGATTGAATTTTCCTTATTACTCCAGGTGCATAAAATTCCTCCGCAATTATCAATCCCCGGGGGTATCCACGCATAATGCATGAATTGCATCCCCACATGCCTATTCATATATTGTTCTCATTATTGTCCTCTATTACAAAGATTACACTGAAATAGTGAGGCAAATGAAAGAAAACTAAACAACGAGGACCAGAATTGAAATAGGGGCTGTAAACACTGTTGGAGCATGGAACACTCGCGGTACCAGCTGGCAGCACTTGGAAATCCTGACTTGGAAGGAGCGTGCTTTTCACTTGCTTTATATAAATCAAAAGAGACAAACGGACGAATTACACTAGGTGTTGGAGAGCTAAAAAATATATATTATTTTTAGCTCTTCAGTTTTTAATATTAAATTGAATGAAAATCATTCGAATGGTTTGTACACTCACCAATCTAACTAGATCAAATAAGATTATTAAAATAATTGTTTATTAAATGTATTAAAATGCAATTATTTTTTTAAAATAGTTTACCATTAGAATTCTCATAAGAAAACTATATTTACGCTTAAAAAAAAAACCATATTATTAATTTTGTTCTTGTAAATAGCATCTCAATTGTCGGTTTTGGGCAGATTAAAAATGATGGATAATGAGTGTTTGATCTTGGTGCTTCGTGGTTAAGAGAGACCATGGGAGAGGGAGAAGTGGGGACTCGTTCGGTCGGGAGCAATGGAGAAGTAGGGACTGGTTCGGTCGGGAGCATTGGATCAGAGGAGTTCGGTCTCCCATCGGGAGCAATGGAGAAGTAGGGACTGGTTCGGTCGGGAGCATTGGATCAGAGGAGTTGGGTCTCCCACCGGGAGCAATGGAGAAGAAGGTCCCCTGTTTGCGAGTATTGTTTTGATAGGTGTTCTTCAATTTTTATCATTCATGGTGACTATGAGAGTTTCCATGGATGTCCCATCTTGTTCGATGCATGGCTCTTCTCCAGGAGAAGCTCCACATAATTGAAGCTTGACAATTTTGTCAGAAGATTGGGGGGTCCTAGCGATGAAGATTGCTTTACCTTTTTTCTTTTCAGCGAATTGTTCTATCACATTAGCGCTTGAATGAGAGTTAAGTGAGAATTGTTTTTTAAAATATTTTTTATTTGAAAATATATTAAAATAATATTTTTTTTATTTTTTAAAAATTATTTTTGATATTAATATATTAAAATGATTTAGAAATATAAAAAAATATTAATTTAAAATAAAAAAAAAATAATTTTGTTTTAAAAAATATATATTTTTTTTTTTAAAAATGAAAGTCCCAACTAGAAGTCACTCTACACTGCAGGTATTTTGATTATAAAAGGCATGGAAGATTTTGTTGGAGTAATAGATATACTTTACTATTTATTATAAAAGTGATGTGATGTTTATGATCTCGGCAAGAAAAGATAATTGTTTTTCATTCAGGGGTATTTTGATTTTCTTACCTAAGTTATTTATCATTACTAATTTGTTTGGGTTATTTTGTCGATTTAACTTTTAATAAAAAATAAAATAACCTTAGAATAAAAAAACTAACATTGTTGAACAAGATTGTTTTGATATTTTTACTTTTTAATTTTACAGTATAATTATACAATTGCCATTGGGATAAAAAAATATATACCATATAAATAGGGGTGTTGATGTGTTTTCCTGGAGGTTTTTTTTTAGTTGTAATTTTCGGAGGTTGGTCAAGGGTGATGAAGTGTTATAACATTTAATTAATATTTTTTTATTTAAAAAGGTATCAGCATGTTGGAGGCGCAACACATTTTGGGTGGCGCATGCGACGTCTCATAGTGGTGTAAAATTATCTTCTCCCGTCTCATTTTGTGCTATGTCATGTTCTCTTCCTTTATGACGGGTGCGTGTCATTTAAAGGTGGCTATTTAATCGTCGGTATCCCTTTTTTTCTTCTTTTCCTTCATTTCTCTCTCCTACATGAAGATATGCATTTTAGCCCCTATTTTTATTACCTTTTTCAAGTTCAGTCCTTTTAGTTTTGATTTAATCATTCAATTCTATTAGTTTTGATTTAATCATTCAATTCTAATTTTCATATATAATATTTTTTGGTTCGGTCATTCTACTTTTGATTTCTTATTTTGTTCATTTTATCTTTTGTCAAAGTTTTTATGCTTTCAATTTTATGAGTTTTTTTCAATAATAATAAAAATTTTAATCTAATCATTCTTCTTTTGATTTCTTGGTTTTTTTTTTCTTGGCTCTTTTGTTGAAAATTTTATAATTTATAATTTTATCCTTTAAATCAAATTTATAGCTTTTGTTTTTTTCAAAAATAACAACAACAATAATAATTACAGTAGCAACAAACAACAACAACAAGAATAATAATGGTAGTCATAACAATAATTATGGTGATAATAATAATAATAATAATAATAATAATAATAATTGTGATAACGATAGTGATAATAATCAAAATGACCTTGGAATAATGTGTTTTAGTAAATTAGTTATTTTTCTCTTCAATTTAACTTTCTCAACAAAAAGTTTTTTTCCTTTTTTATTATAATTTTTTTTGTCCATTGTCCTTTTGAATAAGTGTTATTCTTTTTCGATTTAGTTCTTCAATTTTAATTTTTCATGTATTTTTTTCCTTAAATATTTTATAAAAGTTTTATTTGTTTATGTTCTCACCTTTCAATCCAGGTTTATGGTATGCTATTTCTTTCAATTTTTCCTCCTTCTTTTATTTTTTTTCTTTTTGCTTGAGTTATTTCTTTTTTTAATTAAACCCTTCAATCAAAAAAATTAGTTGTCCTCTAATTTATTTTTTATTTTGATTTTCACCCTCATTTTTTTAATTACTAGTTTTTATTTTAGATATTTCTGTGTAGTTAGTCCCCCCCCCACATTATGTTTTTCTGTGTTTGTTCACCAAGTCCAATTTTTCACAAATAAAATACAAACCATTTGCATCACTTAATATTGTTTTTTCAGAAAAAATACAGACCTGCAACGTAGCGCGAGCACATGCCTAGTTGATTTCTAAATCCTAAACATTTATATTCCATACCATGAGGATAATATTAACTAAAAAACTAAAATGCATGGGGGATTTATTGTGTAAAATGCATTGTAGATCCCCTCACATGGTACTGTGGATAGATTGTTCACAATGCCATTTATTTTCCATCTTTTTTTTTTATTTGGCCCTTATTGGACCAAATTATAAGCCAATTTGTTGGGGAATTGTGAGATTAAAATATGGAAACCAAAGTAGAAAAAAGAACAAGTAGCGAATGGGTGGCTTAAAGAAGTTGGGGTAAAATATTTATTGTAGTCCCTATATTTTATAAATTATAGATATTGGGTCCCTTCAGTTTTCAAAATTAAAAGAAAATCAATTTTAATCCCAAACTTTATTTTCCTTGTTTTTTTACCCCTTGGTGTGAGAGAAAGGCGCCGAAATCCAACAATTAAGAAAGAATTTCTATTGGAATCGATTTCAACCACGAAAATTATTGAAATTGGTGTCAAATTATTTCTTTTGATGAAGAGAGCTCTCATTAGGGTTTTTTTTTTTACCTTGAAATTGTCAAGAAAAACACATATCATCTTGGTAAGATTTTTTATTTCGGGTTGATTTTGGGTTTTAGGACAGTTCTTTGGGTTTTTTAAAGCCATGAATTGGTTTATCAAATTTTTTATGATGTTTTATAGGTGTTTTTGGTAAACAAATTGGGTTGAAAATGCAGTTTTTGGGTCGAAAAAACCATTAGCCCTATTTTTTTCGGTCACCACAGTGGCTGGAAATTGGCAATACAAATGACATGTCATCTGACTTTTTTTAAAATAAAAAAAAAAACCAAATGTGAAAACAAAAAAAAAAAGCTCAGTCACATAACCCTAACGAAATGGCACAGGCCCAGCAACGTCTGACCATTTCATTTTAAAAAAAATTAATGTTTTTTTATATGTTTTTTTCACATTATTTTGTTATTTATATTTAGATTAATACTCATTTTATATTTTATTTTGTTTAGAAAGTCTCTTTTAAATAAAAATTATTTTTTTGTTATGTTGTATGCATTTAATTTTTGAAGAGGTTTTTCTGATTTATCTATAATTTTTTTTTATCTTTTATATAAATGAACTTTATTTTAAAAATAAAAAAATATTTATTTTCAGATGATATTTCTAATTTGTGCAGCCTTGCATAATATTTTTTTTATTCAATCATTTTAATGCACGTGTCTATTTTCTATTATTGTTTGATTGAATTAAAAAAAATTGATAAATAAATTTAGCAAACACAACTGAGTAAATGTCTTTTATTTCGAGATTAAATATCTTGATCTACTCATGTTTTCTCGATTTTTCCAGTTTTATTTTTAGTTATCATTTTAAATTTTTTTTATTTATTAACACATGCACTTAATTTTTAATTTATTTTATTACATATATTCATAAATTTTTTAATTTTTAGTTAAATTTTTTTTAATTATAAAAACATGTCAAAAAAAACCTGCAAGGAAACTGGAGGGAAGTATCTAGTCAGCTACCATCCCCAAACAATGATATAACACAGTAGGGGATTACAATCATCGATCAGTTTTTGCAGAATGACCGGAAGTTAGCCTAGCTTATCCACCAAAAGGCGACGACACATTTTCCATACCTTGAATAGATGAAAGGTGATCGGACTAATTCCAGATTCGCCATGGCTATTAATTATAGAACCATAGAGTTGTTTTTCTATTATGTAAATAACAGTACAGAATCCTGAGGAGACTGTACAGTAATAGTTTTGCTATATATATTGATCATAAACACAAGTACAAATAAACAAGCTTCCTAGGTCAATAGAACCAGCTATATGTGCTCAAAACCAGAGATTAAGGACGGACTATTTGATCATGTAGATGGCTATATATATATAACTAAATCAGCTTCAGTATCCTTGATGGACTGAGAATCCTATATGCACCATGACAATCCTTTCTAGAATTGAAGCGACGAGCAGGACTGCAAAGGGCTAATGAGCTGCAACTTGGAGGATTAATCATAATATCATCAACTTCGTCGCTCTCCATCTCCGCCAAGACTTTGTAGAAAAAATCAACATCACAGGGAAGCAATATTGGACCTTCACTATTGTGTCCATATTCCAGTTCAGCATCTTCTAGCAACATTTTGAACAGGTGATGGTTAGCAAACTCTGCCTTGACTGCAAACCTTTGTTTTTCAGCCCCTACATAGACTGAAAAGCAACCATATGGGGCCACTTGAGTTTTCTTTTTTGACTTGTTATTAGTACTAATACCATCTTCTTGATCACTTGGTTTTCTGGTGCAGTGCCATGACTTGCTCTTTGTGAACGAGATGACAGAATTCTTTGACGGTTTCTTGCGGCCAACAGTGAGTGATCGATACCACGCCCTCATAAACAGGCTTTTCTTCCATTTAGTGTCCTTCACAGCATCCATTCTTTCTACAGAAAGAGCAAAAAAGCTAAAGAACGAGAAACAGAAATTAACAGACCTAAGGCCCTTTTATTTTTAAGCTTTGCAACTGTTGACTGAAGGATTATCTACAAGATGGTAAAAGAAGCTAGAAGATGGAGCTGATGAAGGTGAGAGAGAAGGGTTGGAAGGTTTTTTATCTCTTGTAACCCAATGAAGATAAGGATGGAAATTTAAGATCATCAGGCAGAAAGCCCCGCACGAGATATGTTTTGAAAGTCGAGAGAGTTGGGATAAAAACTTGAACAATCTCTGCAAAGGAGAGGCGGCACTGTTATATAGCATAGGCTAGGCATGGCATATACTACCAACCCCATGTATTTACTCCCCCATGAAAAATAACAATTGTCAACGCCACTTTTGGAGCATCAAGATTTTTGAATATGACTTGAAGAAACCCCATCATGATAAAGAAAGTACTCATAGAAAAGATGGCCAATTCGTCCCTATTTGACTATTCTAACTCCTCATCCTCATTGCCAAGTGGGCAACAAAATGTGTTTAACAGTAGTTGTTTTTCTGCACGGAAGATTGCACAGTTTATCCTTTTACATATGGATTGATTATGTAAATTTTTTTATTTTTTTAATTTAATTCTTAAACTTCTTTTTCTGTGCTGTTGCAATTTTATTTTATTTTGCCAAATTCAATGGCAATTAAATAAAATTTATTTGCTAAGGATGAAATTGAAAGATTGAATATCAAATTAGAAAAAACATCGTAAATGAGTGATAATTTCGAAGTTAATATAAAAGCCTAATTTGGTCCTCATATTTTAGAAACTATAAATGCTCAATACCTCAATATTTTATCAATTCTAATTTGATACAAAAGTTCAATTTTATTATTTTTTTGGTCTCTGGTTTGAGAAATGAGAGAAAAAAGATACCGGATTCTGACATACAGAGAGAAAATGTTAGGCTATCAAAACGATCGATCTTTGTGTCAAATAGTTTCATTTAATGAGAAGAAGTCGTATTATGCAGTTTTTTACCTTGAAATTGCCTAAATAAATAGATTGAGCTTGAGAATATTTTTTGTTTCAGGTTAATGTCAGGTTTTATGATGGTTTTTTGGGTTTTTAGAAGCCATGGATAAGTTTATCATGGCTCATTGGGTTTTTTCTAGGTGTTTTGTGGTAAAAAATGATTGAAAATGAGTTTTTGAGTCAAAGAACCATGCATCTGACCTGATTTTTCAGCCATAACAGGGGTTGGATTCTAGAAAAATAAGGCGAAGCGTCATCAAATGCAACATAAAAAAAAAGGCCCATACACCCAGGCTATAACAAATGGGCCCTAGCTTTTTAGGCCCTATAATGATGGCCTTTCTTAGTTTTTTTAAAATCAATGCTATTTATTTTTAATTTCTCTTTTTTATTTATACTTTTTTTAATATTTATTTTTTAAATAATTTTTAAATTTATATTTCAATTAATATCACTCATCTGTGATATTTTTTTAATATACTTGTTTAACCTTTTTTGAATAGAGATTTCTTTTTAATTATTTTGTGTTTGTTTAATTTTTGAAGCGATTTTTCTAATTCATATATTATTTATTTTTAATCTTGTATATAGATGAACTTTATTAACAAAAAAAAAGAACAAATTTCATATATTTTTTCTAATATGTGCAACCTTGTATGATACTTTTTTCCTTTTTATTTTATTCAAACAATTTAATGTGTGTGTCTATTTCTATTATCATTTGATTGGATAAAACAATTATTTTGATTAACAAAATTTAGCAAACACAACTAGATAAATGTCTCATTTTACGAGATAAAATATCTTGATCTACATTTGTCTCTTGATTTTTCTGGTTTTATTTTTAGCTAGCTTTAATGATTTTTTTAAATTTATTAGCACACATAGTTCTTGATTTTTTTTATTTAATGTTTGTATAAACTTTTTGATTTGCACTTAAAAAAAACTTTAGCTACAAAAACATGTCAAAAAAACTAGCATATATAATTTTTTTAATTGTAGATAAAAATATCTGACCCGCGGTGGAGCGCGGGTCACATAACTAATAATAACTTGTTTTTTTTTCTAAACTATTGTTTATTTAAATATATGATAACAAAAATAAACGATCGCAAAATCGAGCGTCAAACCAAAACTGAGATTTTTTTTAAGACTATGATAACCTCATAGGAAACAAAACGAAATAAATTGTGAAACTCAATTCTCAATCAGTCTAATATCAAATGATAAAATTGAAAAAAAATTTATATAAAAAAAAAAGTTAAACTCGTCAACGGGCCCCTGGATTTTCTAAAATTTAATAACATGTTTTTTTTCCAAAACTATTTTCTCAACTATATGATAAAAAAGAAAAATAAACGATCACATAATCAAGTTCAATTAATAAAAACAAAAAGAAAAGGTACACCGTTAACCTGCAAACAGGGGCAACCAGGATTATCTCGTCAAACTCGTAAACCGGATTATTGACTCCACAAAATTTAATAACGTAGTTGTTTTATTTTTTATTTAACTAAATTTTTTTAAAAAATAAATCATACTGCGATGCTAAGATATTTTTTTTATGTCAACACAATGTTAAGATTTTTTTTGATAATATAATAACCATATAAAGACAAATTAAAATAAAGTATCTACTCTAAATCTCCATAAACACATTATATAAATACTAAATTAAAAAAAAAAATCAATAGCAAAAAAAAAAGAGTAAAAAAAAAACCAACAGTGCTAATAGCTAATAGATGTAAGGAAAAATGTTTTCACCTTTTAGTTTTATTTATAATAATATATGGGAACACTAAAGATCACAATTCTGAAGCACTTTCAATTTGAATAGAATACCTATATTAAATAATTCCTTAAACATTTCCCATCGGCAAGCTTAATTAATGTAAGAGCTCGCGGAGACAACCAAACAAAATTAAAATTGAGTACCCTTAGGCCTTATCTTACTGGATGCAAATACATGCATTTGTGTCGTCAAGCATGCATTTGTTTTCCCAATACAAAAAAATCATGACGGTGAAATGATGAAAAAACTCTTAAAAGTAAAATATTTTAAATAATATGATATTTGGTTTCCCATATTTTAAAACATGACGGTGAAATATTTTAAAACAATCAAAATATCACTTGAAATCAAAAAAATTAAAACTAACCTTAATGAGTTTTCCAATCTTTTTTCCAAAGGTTTTTTTTTAATGTTCACAAGTTAAATCAGGAGCAATTTAGTATTTGACTTAAAAAAAAAAGGAGGGTGTGACGCAACTCACACCCGGGGGTGGGTGGGAGGCACACTCTCTCTTTAAGTAGCGTGTGCAACACCTCCCGACATCCAAAATCCAAAAATTCTCTTTCATTATATCATATTTCTGTTAGTGCGACGTGTGTCTTTGATGATAGTCTAGTTTGTTATCGATGAACATTTTTTTTCCCTTCTTCTCTCTTCTCCCCTGAAAATTACAGTTTGTCCCTCTTAGTTATTGGTATTTCAACTTCAGTTCTTATTCTTTTGATTTTTTATTTTTGATCTTGGCCTTTTTATAAAAGTTTTATTTGTTTTCAATTGCATTCATCAATCCCAATTTACGAAATAATTATATTCTTCAATTTGATCCTTATTCTTTGGATTTCTATTTTTTTCCATTGGCTTTTTTGTAAAAGTTTCATTGAGTTTCAATGTTATCCTTCAATTCAAATTGATAGTATTATATTTTCTAATTTGGTCCTCATTGTTTTAATTTTTAATTTTTTTCTAGGTCATTTAGTAAAAGTTATTATTCTTTTCAATTTCACCCTTCAATCAAAACATTGTTTTTATTTTTTATGTTAGTTTTGATCATCATTATTTTTAAATTTTTTTGTTCTTTTACTAAAATGATTTTTCTTTTCAATTTCACCATTCAATCAAATGTAAAATTTATTTTGTCTTTCTGATTGTCTTTAATTGCTATTTTTTTAATCCTTCTGTGTAATTAAAATTCTTTTTTCAATTTCATCATTTAATATTTGATTGATTGAGAATTGAACTTCATGATTTGTACAGATTAAATGCTTTGGGTCTAATGACCCGGGCCACGGGTTTAAAAAGTTAACACAATATTTTTAAAGGAATTTATAATCTTTTTTATTTTTTTATTAAATTATTTTAATTTTATAATTTGAACCCCGAGTCTGACAAAATATACCAAGTTGAGCTGGGATTAGTTAAAGATTATAATCCAATGATTAGTGTAATTTCTAAACTTTCTTTCTTTTCGCCTCTCATTAATTTAAGAGGTGAGTTGACATAAGGAGTTGGAAAACGTGGACTGATCATTGAAGCCGCTAATCTACAAAACCAGGGATACCTCTCTTCTCTACCACCTGTAGACTTGTAAATGAAAGAAATAAAAAAAGTAAGCCTATTCTGTATTCTCAGTGTCTGTAGTTGCGGTATAGCTGTATTTTTATAAAGATTTATTTTTTTAATTTAATTTTTTATATCATTTTAATATGTTATATTAAAAATATTATTTTAATATATTTTTAAATAAAAAATATTTTTTAAAAAAAACCTTTCATTCCACTCTCAAACAAGCAAATACATTTTATCACTTTCTTTAGATGGTCTCTCGCTAGTTGTTATTTTCCTCACTCTATATATATATATATAATTTTTTTTTAGTTTAACATGGGTGTCCGGGCCAGTTTGCGCGCACCTCGACTAATCCCACGGGCCCTAAAGTTAACGACCATGTAAGCCTTCAGTGGCCATCATATGAGCAACCACATGGCTCGAACCTGAGACCACAAAAGGAGCAAACCGTTTGGTCCCAAGCTCTTATCACTGGGCCACCACCTAGATGGTTTATATATATATAATTTTTAATTTAATTTCTAGGTGACACGTACATCTACTCAACAACTTGCTTACCCATCAATAGAACTTATTATTGTCAAGTTCCCTTTTGACTTTGATGAACATATATTTATAAATGGGATTCAAAATTGCCATCAATCCCCTTCAGCACGTTGAAGATGGCAACCACAGAGAAATATGGCTCTACTAGGGGAGGCCTTCATTTGCTTCTTTCAATACAATAGTTGATGAACAATTGGTG
>Ga0307510_10001372_pt1 | contig 26625 bp, 29 predicted proteins | sample 12_EM_MG_FD_207224 | JGI IMG/M metagenome (GOLD analysis project Ga0307510, IMG submission 207224) | Populus trichocarpa ectomycorrhiza microbial communities from riparian zone in the Pacific Northwest, United States - 12_EM | ecosystem: Host-associated > Plants > Roots > Unclassified | place... | reverse complement strand
CAAAGGAAAGGCCCCAGCCAAGAAGAGGACCTATACCAAGTCCAACAAGCCAAGTGAGGCTGAGATGGACCGCCGCAAGGCACAAGGAGCCTGTTTCTACTGTGGCGAAAGCGGACACATGGAAAATGAATGCCTAAAGAAAGAAGTTATGACCAACCATGTGCGCCTCTTTGAGGAAAGCACAGACAGCAGCGAAGGCGAATATGAGCCCGATACAGACAGCACAGAGGAGCTAGATGGCAGCGGCTCTGTCAGGACCTACAAGACTACAGTAGGCACGCCTAAGGATAGTCCATTCCAAGCACTCGAATTCACTATCAACATCAATGGCAAGCCCGCCAGAGCCCTTGCAGATACAGGTACCATTGGCAGTACCCTGATATCCAACAAACTCGTTACAACACACAACATCCCCTACACAGCTAGGAAGAATCCCGTCACTCTGAAGATGACTGTTAAAGGATCGCGATCATCTAGCAACTTCTCTGTTGAGGTTATGATTCAGCTAGGCAAGATGAGAGTCGACAAGATGCCTATGCTAGTCACGCCAGTATCAGACTATGACATCCTCATCAGTATGGATGATCTCATAAGGCTAGGAGCGGTCATCGATTGCCAAAAGAACAGCATCTACTTCTCCAAGTACAAGGTCAGAGTTACCTGTGACGGAAATTCTACAGAGTCTAGATCACCCATGACGAAGCCACAGGAAGTACCAGCCTTCCTAGCGATGTTCCCCAAGGTATTTGTCAACGAGGTACCTGAGGAACTGCCCCCAGTACGCAAGATAATGCACAGAATAAGCCTCATAGAGCCGACGAAGCTTTTAAAGACACCCACCTTCAAAGCGCTACAAGCCCTGATGCCCAAATACAAGGCATGGATCACCAAGCAGATGAATGCCGGTATCCTACATAGGACCAGTGTGCCTGCAGGAGCCAGCATGTTTGTGGAAGCGAAAGGTGATGGCAGAATCTGACCCCTGGTAGACCTCCGCTTCAGCAATGATAACACCCAGGCCGATCACACACAGATCCCCGAACAGAATACTATATTAAATGCGGTAGCCAGAGGACCGTTCCGCAGCAAGCTAGATCTCAGTGAGGCCTATTTCCAGACCAGAGAACATCCAGATGACATGAAGTACAACACTATCAAGACACCCTTCGGCCGCTTTACCAGCCAGGTCATGATCCAAGAAGACATGAATGCTCCCGGAACCTTTGTGAGGACTATGGAGGACCTATTCCATGATGAATTAGGCAAGAACATATGGGTTTACATTGATGATATTTTCGTCTTCAGTGACAGCTTTGAAGAGCATGTTAAGGACGTTACGAATGCCTGCAGTAAGCTGCAGAAGGCCGGCTATTATGCCAACACAAAGAAAAGTGTTTTCTTTGCCACAAAGCTCGATACCCTAGGCCATATGATAGACGATGAGGGCATCCACCCTGCACCAGAGAAAATCCGAACCATGATGGGCTGCACGAGGCCCGGGGGCGGGAAAGAACTGCAGCAATTCAATGGAATGGTTAATTGTATCTCCCAGTTCATTCCCCACATCGCCACCATCACAGCCCCGCTTACAGAACTGTGTGGGAACGCTGAATGGCTATGGACGGATCTGCAGGAAGCAGCCTTCGAAGCGGTCAAGCGAGCTGCAGAAAAGCACAAAGTCCTAAGACCGATCGAGTATAATAAGCCAGATATGATATGGCTTTTTACCGATGCATCCCCTACAGGTACCGGCGCTTGGATAGGCCAACGACCAACCAGAGATGCAGCCAGACCTGCAGCGTTCCACAGCCCGAAGCTGACACCATCACAAAGCAACTACCCCACACACCAACAGGAAACGCTCGCAATCATTGAGGCTATGAAAGCATTCGCTCCCCATTTGCTCCACAGGCAATTTACGGTGGTTACAGACCACGAGAGTCTCACCAAACTCCTGACACACCAGAATCTCAATGGACGACAGCAGAGATGGCTAACGCACATCAGTCACTTTGATTTTAAAATACAATACCACCCAGGAGCGAAGAATTTCCTGGCAGACTACCTATCAAGAATCCATGAGGGAACCCCCGGGCCGTTAGATATCAGCCTCAAGGACCCCACTATCGATTATGATAGCCTTGAGCTACCTGACCCTATTCAACCCCTACAGATCAATACAAGCTACTCCTCCTCTAGCGATTGTAGCATTGAATCAGACGACGCGATGTACCACTCAGGCGAAGCCCAAACCTCTCCCACCCTTACCAGCAGTGACTACATCAGTCGCTGCCGCCCTGAATACGTTATGGACGATATTACCAGCAATGCTATGACTCGGTCCCAGAAGCGTAAGGCCTCTGCTTCCTCGCCAGCTACATCAAGGGCAGCCAGCTACGATAGCAGAATATCGATTGGAAACTCTTGGGGTGATAATAGAACTCTCTGGATCTCTAGTGAAATGGAACGACGACACTCAGAAATGAGCTGAATGTCATGCACAGACGATGGGTGTGAAATACATAAGAATGAAAAAGAAGGTACACGTTACTGGCCAAAGGACCCTAAGGTCCAGAAGCAGAGTAAGAAGACAAAGAGAAAAGAGCAGGATAGGACTTCAACATCGAATACAGCCCTTGAGGCTGGCCAGGCCTCCCTCCCCAATATCCCATACCTCTCAGAAAGCCTCCCGCCTTTTCGTATCAATGATACCATTCTGGCCACACTGCCCATGGCCTGGCCGGCCTTTAGTCCCCTTTACAGCCAAGCAGGCTATAACTCCGATGAGGCCACCAATGCCAACCAATTCCTAAGCACCCTACACTCCAGCCTTATGGGTATCCTCGCCCAGCGAGTCAGAGAAGCCCTTAAGACCGACGCCCTCTACACCAGGGTCAAGGAAAGCGATAATAAATTGCACTATTCCATCCGCGATGGCCTTCTACTTGCCCAGAACACCAACTGGTACGAAAACCTTTATATACAGGTAGGACCTCTTGAGAAAGGGGTATCCCTACGGGATTTCATCCTCAAGACTGTCCATGAAGGCCTTGGACATTTCTCAGCTTACAAATGCTACTCCTATATGGCTTGCTTCTTCTGGTGGCCACAGATGTGCCAGGACTTTGTTCTCTACTGCAGGTCATGCGATGAGTGCCAGATTAACAACGAGCCCACCACCCTAGCCTATGGACGATCCCTTACCCTCCCTGACCCCGATGAAGCCTACCAATCCCTAGCCATTGACTTCGCCGGCCCTTTTAACAAATCTGATAGTTATACATCTATCATGGTCATAATAGACCACTTTACCTCCTACACACATCTCATTCCACTCAAGGACGCTGCTACCTCTGAAAAGATCTTCAAGAAACTCAACAGCACTATCTTTGACGTCCATGGCCTCCCTTTCAGCATTGCCCTTGACCAAGGCTCTCGCTTTACCTCTAAGTTTTGGTCACATATGATGAAGTCCCTTGGTATCCAGGTCTGGATAGGGACCAAATACCACCACACGAATGTCCAGGTTGAGCGAAGGATCTGTACTCTCAACCAACTAATGAGGAACTTCGTTAACCCCAGACAGAACAACTGGTCGGGCACCCTCCTAGCTATTTGCAGCAGCAATGACCGGCGCCCCCCATGAATCTCTAGGTATCTCACCATACCATGCCGTTTATGGACGCCCCTGGAAGATATTCAACCCTGTCCAGAGATCAGCCAGCAAGGTACCAGCTGTGGACGATATCTTAAACGCCCATGAAGCAACGAGAATGGAAGTGGACATGGCCAGAAAGCATGCGACCTTCCGCCTGACCGTCCAAGCAGACAAATGCCGCAAACCCCTAACTGAACCCTTCAAGAATGGCAGCAGAGTTCTTGTTAGACGCCGCCCTTATACCTCCTCCCCTGGACGATCCAAGAAGCTAGAACCACGATGGTTCAGAACTTTCCAGGTCCTAGAACATCTACCTGACACAGACAACTACAAGCTACACCTCCCGCCCAGAATGGGCCGCCAGAAACCATACTTCCACGTCTCGTCCCTTAAGGAATACAAAGTGAACTATCGCGATAGATTCAAGTCCCGCAGAATGGACAAGCCAGCACCCATCCTAATCACCAATGCAGAAGAATGGGAAGCAGAGCAGATACTCGACTACTGCCGCCAGAACAACAGGCACGAATTCCTGGTCCACTGGAAAGGCTATGAGCGAGCTGATGACTCCTGGGAACCAATCGAGAACCTCGACCACTCCCTGGAACTTATACAGGAATACTGGGATGCTAACCACCGAGCAGAACCGACGCCCCAGATCACCTCCCACTATATTAAAGCTTCCTGGGAACCCAGGGATGTTTCCTTTAAACCCTGCACCGCACACGATTGCCCTGACGACTTCTGCGAACCCTATGACGATGAGGAATATGATTCTAGCAGCTTTGACCAGGACTATTTCCCCACAGATGACGACGGGCTCCTATGGCACACCGATGAGAGGGCTGAGGACAGCACATTACAAGACTTTGGAATGATTGTTGACTTTTCATAATAAGGGAATGTAACATGTGTACATGTTCCGGTAACGGTACACAGGAGCGGGCAGTGCAGGATCTCCTATGTTTAGTTGATTTATATTAGGTTTATTTGATTTGATTTCAGCTCCGCCACTGTCTCTGAATCAGATAGGCTATACTATCATATTGCTATCTTTAGTTTGCATTGCTGGAAGTTTATATTTAGGATTCCGAGTATGGAATGGTCATGTAGCACTGGTGGAGTCTGAGCTATGTTTCATTCTTTGTTCTTGCAGGATTACAGGATTCCGGTATGTGCGCAGCTACTGGTAATGATCGTGATTGCAGAAAGACTATCGCTCTTGGGTTTTATATTTAAACCTGTCTCCTGGCTAGCAGGAGACAGCAGACTTCGACAGACCTTCAGTCTAAGAATACCCTTGGTTGAACGGCAAGCCCTGAGTTCTATTTGTCCTTCAACTATTATCTCTTATCCCCGGTCCCTTGAAGCCTCCCTTATCACTAGCGCTAGCAGGTCTATCGCCGGTCCTGTTGTATTTTTGTTAGACCGAATAAACCTGTTACAGTTTCAAACTTGCATCTTGGTTCATTGAGAGCAAAGTCTCAAAGACGCGGATTAACGATTACTTTTCGAATGGTAGCGGAAATCCGACATCCGTCGGCTATAGCTCTATGCATACGTTGGAGAATCTTCTCTGACACTTGGATCTGTATAGCCCGTATCTGCAATGGTTGGAGGGACATGTGGAGGACTGTCAGAGGACATTACCATTCTTCTATCGGAACCTCCTAGACTGCGTGAGCTATCTTCTTCGCCAGATAGCCTATCTTGATGACTTGGTCTATGCGCCACGCGATGAATACGACCAGAGAGGACAGAGAATTTATGCAGAAATGCATACGGCTGACTGGTGGTGGGATGTCCAAGTACTCCCGCGTAGTCTCTTTTATGTGAAAGCATACTAATAGATCACAGGAAACACTCCCGGAAGGGGCGACTGTGGTTCCAATCATTGGGATGTCAGATGTGACGAATCTCACCAACTTCTCCGGAGACAAGAAAGCATGGCCGGTTTATATGACGATCGGAAATCTTTCGTCGACAATACGTAACAGACCTGGATCAATGGCGATTCAGCTTCTTGGGCTATTGCCCATTCCGCCTAAGGAGGCAAAGTCTTCTAGGGCCGACAAACCCCAGAAACGGAGAAATGCTAACACACTCCGTGGTGTATTCGAACTCATTTTTGCCCCATTGAACGGTGCGGCATGGGAGGGCGCCCCTATTGATTGTGCTGACGGCAAGATCCGGAGATGCTTCCCAATAATATTAGGGTGGATTGTGGACCATATGGAAAACGTTACCCGACACGGGATCAAATCCAACGCCTGTCCTAAATGTGAGGTACCTCTAGAACAATTAGGGAGCCGAGCCGGCCACCATCGTGCTAGAGATTACGCAAGATACGAACGCTACGAACGCGAAAGCCCGTCGCTAGATTCCGAGACCCACGACGCTGCTCACCCTCGCTACACCAATGAAACTCATGGTATGAAGAGGGGGCAAAACGTTTTTCACGGACTCGTTAGAGTTTCGACGCCTGATCTGCACAAGCCGGATATGCTCCATACAATATATCTAGGACTCGTGAAGCATATGATGGACTGGATGCAGGGATTTCTCAAAAAACATGCGCGACAGCAGGCCTTCGACAACTCCTGGAAAGCTTTGCCCCCTTACCCTGGATTCTTTGTCCCCAAAAAGCCCTACATTGAGGTTATACAATGGCAAGCAAAAGAGATGCGGAATCTCGGGCGTTGTTTGTTGGGAGTTCTCACTGTGGCATTGAAACAGCCTGATAGTACGCAGGTGCAACCCTTCAGACGTGCGCTCACCTGTGTCACGTCTCTGCTTGACTTCACAATGATGGCTCAATACCAAAGTCACACACCCGAGACTATATCTTATATGGAAGAATATGCGATGCAGTTCCACCAGACGAAGGACATCATCTTGGAGTTTCGCATATCCAAACGGACGCAAGAGAAGGCTGATGGGTTGCGCAAGGAGCTGCGTCGTCAGGGAGCCCAGATGAGGGAGCGAGTGCCCCCATCCCAACGGCGCCAGATCGGTGACGACGATCGTGAAGAAGAGAACGACCAACGTATGGAATTGATACATTCCGAATCTAATTTCAACTTTCTTAACATGCATCTAATAAGTCACTTTCGCGATCACATCTACATGTTCGGCAATATTCCCATGTATTCTACCGGGTATGGAGAACTCGCACATCAGGAGCAAATCAAGGGTGGATGGCGACGCTGAAATAAAATCGACGCAGTACGACTGATACTAGGCAGCTACGGTCGATCACATGTGATCCACATCAGAATTTTGAACTTGGAATTCCTTCAACGTGCAGGAGCTGATTTACCAACTGATGTAGTGGAACATTTAGTGAAGACCATGCTCGCGCCAACCCCACAAGCCCATCGGAGGACTCTGAAGGCACATCGTGATAATATCCACGATGTTGTTGATTTTGGCACAGCATGCGATATATCCCCGGAGACGATTTGTCGGGAATTGATACGACACAGCCAACTGAGCCTGCCTCCCGAGCCCCGACGGTCGGAAAATCCGGCCATAATTCGAGCTTTGGCAGTGGAACTACTGACGCAACTGGGGATCGTGGTTCTTGAGTTCCAGGAGTCAGGTGTTTACGACATACACCGGGCCCAATGCACGGGTGCTCGACTCTTCCATAACCCGACCAGTCCGAACGATCGTGTTTGGATACAGGCTGGTGGGCGGAATATGTATGGTGCACTCAGGGGTCGTCTCCCGGCATGGCTCATAGCTCTGTTCAAAATCCGGTCATGCTATATGAAGTAGGATACGGTCTATCGCCTCCCCAGGGTTCAATTCTTGAGCCTGGTAGACTCTGGACGACCGTCGGACGTCCATGGTCTGGTAACTGTTCAGCTCGCGATATTACCCGAGAGCTCACAATTGTGGATATAGCGACGATCTTTGGCCTGGCGCATCTGATACCAGAGACAGAGCGGCGCTGGCTTATCAAGAGTCGGATCGATTTACGCACTTTTAACGAGATCTATTAGGATCACAGAGGGGGCTTGTATAATAAAATAAACTCGGGGAGCGACGTAGCCTAGGTGAGGGCTACATCGCTCCCTGATGGAGATGTAGCGTCACGATCACGACTAGACGATAAATGTGTATAATAGATAAGTATATAGTAGAGATATAGACATAGAGGAATAGAAACATCTAGAAACAAACAAATTATGCACAATAGTAGGAGTAGGAGGCACACCGGCAGGAATGAGTAGGGTGATATCGGCGGCAAGTTGTTATGAGCACGCCCGGAAGCAGAAGGACAAGGGGCTACCTTCGGGAGGCGTCCTGATGCTGCGGAGATGCGAGTCAGGAAATGAGACGTCAGGACATGAGATAAGAGGGGGGAGAAGAGCAGGAGATGTAGGGTGGCGGCGTGATGTGGGTAAGGTCTGACGTCACGTCAGGATGCAATCGGCGTTGGGAATGGCGTACTGACGCTGGAGAGGCAGAGGACGGAAAAGCGACATCGGATGCGTCCAGACGCGGCGCCCGTGCCTCAGACGTAGGATTAATCTTTGCTGATGCTAATTAACTTAGAGATATGCTTACTAATATTCAGTGTTGTTTAGCTCGGAGAGGCCCCTCGATGCCTATCGGCCGAGACGATAGCCTGAGTACTTCTGAGTACAGATTGACGGAGCAGGATATGAAAGGAGATTTGTACATGACGGGTCGGGAGGATGGGCGCGACGAAAAGGGTAGACCTTTGATTGACTGGGTGAAGCCTGTTGAGTGCTTCTGTCAAATGCGGAGGTCTACGCAGAGTGGGAGGAGGATGAAGAGGATGAAGATGTCGATTTGATCAACCTATATGAGTCTAGTCATGAGGGTGGCAATGGCTGAGAGCATTCCGATGAGGTCTTTTGGGAAGACGAGATTGACGAGGACGACAATGTGGATGTGGAGGGTGAGCAGGAGGACGTGGAGGGCGAGCAGGAGGACGTTGAGGGCTGGGAGGAGGGTGATGATGATGTACATATGACGGACGAAGGGGACCCCTGCGGCTCAGGTTTGGGAAGTAGGATGCGAGACTTAGGTCGCCCTGACTCTGCCTCTTCCTCTTGTGGTCTGTACGGCCATCCGGCAGAACACTGTTTCCGTCCTAGCACTAAAGAGATTGGAGAGCCGCTGCTTGGGCTGGCTATGACACCCAAGGATTTCTTGACCAGCCTGGAAGGCGAACCGGACTGCATTGAAAACCTTGTCCGCAAGAGAAAGTGGTTTGTTGCTGGCAATGCCTGTCTTATCAATTGATCTTGAGGCAGCCGCTAGTGAACACGCAAAAGAAGAAGGAATTGACATTGAGGAGATAGATAGAATTGACCGTGAGATGCATAGGCAGGCCCTCCTCAATATGGCTAGCCAGTACTTCTCTCACCGCGTGAAACAGGAGCCTGAGGATTAACGATTTCCACAGCCCTCTATTTGCTTTTCTTCTTATCTCCTAGTTCCTTTCCTGGCCGCTCATGCCGGTTCTGCATTCCTTACTCTCCCTAATACAGTTCCCCTTACCTTGCCTTACCTGCACTCCCACTTGTATATTTATCCACCACAATATCTCCCATTTGGTTTCATTCTTAGCCGGTATTCTTTCTCCCATATCACAAGTCCGGGGGCTGCTTTCCTTGGGTTAGCTTCTTATGCAGCATGCTACCTCTTTTCTTGTTCTCTTCTGACTCCAAATTTCCAGTGTCCAACCCTCCTTTAGAGTTGCATTTCTTGTTTTATCATACGCGGTACCTATACGGATTCGGCTCTTTTCTTTTATGTCATGATTGAGTAGGTGACCTTACTCTTTGCAGTATAATGTAATACGATAGCAGTTTAGAAGATAGAAACAATCTCACATAACAATAAGCATGAGCAGAGATTGAGATTGGCTATTTAGTACTTTGCTTCTGGTTTCTTCGGCAAAATCCATACCCCCAAAGCCATACGCCGAAAACTACGTACTGAAAGTCATGCGCCCAAAGGCATGCCCTTTAAAGCCATATACTCAAAGCATTCACCCAAAGCATACGCCTACAGCATACGCTCAAAACACAAGCCCAAAACATCCGCCCAAAGCATACGCCCAAAGCTAACGCCCAAAACACACACGCAAAGCATACGTCCAAAACACACACACAAAGCATACCCCCAAAGCATACGCCCAAAATACACACTCTAAGCATACGCCCAAAGCATAGGCCCAAAATACCCGCCCAAAGCAGTTGATTTAAAAAATGCTCTCTGCGAATATTTAATTATAATTGTGCTTCAAAAATGTGAGGCAATAGCCACGCATATTCCTCTAGAGAAGTTAAGCTGCGTAGTTTTCAGGATAGGCTTCTATCGCAGAATCAGAATCAGAATCCACAATAGTACAAAAACAAGACCCATGACAACTCTGCTACTTGTACTTCCACTACGTATTATTTCCATTGAATGCACCTTTGCATGGATATAAATTCCTGCTCCTAGAGCATCAAGGATCCCGTTGTACTCTGTATCGTCACAGTCCAATAACCTTGACACCATTTCCTTCCCCTGTAGCTCCACATTCTCAGACTTGTCTTCATATACCTTGGTTCCCAACCAATACGTCTGGCCCAAGACGGGAGCATGCATCCCAGCCTTTTGATAATCCATCATGTCTACCACATCATAGTGTACGCTAGGCTCCTGGCATTGATATTGAATGTTTGACTTACAGAAAATGCGTATGACTTTATGACGCCAGGAAAGCGAGTAGAGACAAGAATGTGAAAACAAGGTTGTTTCTAGGTCGCCATAGTTGTCGAGAAAGCTCTGGGGAAAGCCCTTCGCTTCAAAGAAGCTATGGTCGACTGGAGCATTAACCATTGCGCGAAGCCGAGGAAGTGGAACGATACCGGGCTCAGTATCACCCGGTGCAGTCAATGCAATCACAATATATTTCCTGATCGTGCTCATGATACTATTGAAGAATGGATATGTAGAGATGTAGAAAGATCGTACTTTTATAGTAAGACCAAAAGGTTTTGAATTTGGGAAAAACTATAAAACCAGTATATCAAGACCAGCTACTTATACATTAAGTCAACTCGAGTAATGCTTTATAGAATATAATTAAAGAGGGTATAAATTATGGAAATTCAGAAGGCAGAATGAAGTTATTGTTAACTGTCTGAGTCTGGAACTAAGCCCCACGTTATTTTGCCTTTTACCACATACCTGCCTGAGTCACACTGCGGAAATAGTTCTAAGTTCGAGACCCGACCCTTAATCTTATACCCTAACTCAAGGCCCTGTATGATAGCGCGGGATTCCCTTGTTCTACGTTCTACCATTCCAGCAATCCGTCTACCTCGTCCCAATTTGACTGCCTTCCCCCCACCATTTGCCCACTTGAATCCACATATCTCCAATTGGTACCGTTGTTCTATCCATGGTGACTGGCTATTGGCCCAAGGTTGGTCCATCGCTCACTATCAGCTTTCATAGTTCTAGTTGGCTGCATACTTGCTGCTGGTGGGATCCAGTCTCAGCTTACAGAAAACAAAGTCCGCCTTCATTCTGCAGAAGGAAATTGGAGAAAGGTCGAGTATTTTATCAGGGCCAAATGTCCAGGTATAAAACCCATCCATTTGAGCGTCCGCGATTGGGGCCGTTGTCATCGCGTTAATTGTAAATAAAGGAAAGGCGGCAAAGGTAGACGGCAGTAGCAACAAGATGGTTATGGTATGATATTCTTGTAAGTATCTAAGTGGTGGATAATTACATAGCATAATTACCAACCTATATATAAGGGTTATAATCAGGAATTACCTTTAATCACTCAGAAACGCACTGAGTGCCTTCGTCACTGCATGGTATTCAAGTATTAGATCGTCACCTTGGGTTTGCTTTCAATAGTGGCGACCGCTTCTAGAGACCCCGTACTTGCCGGTTTGATTCAAGATTTGGTTGCCATGTAGGAACGAAGTCGCTGTATAAGAGTGCTCAATTGGAACTAGTCAACTCGCGTAAAAGATCAAATTTGGTTACCTCAGATTATGATTGAACAGGGTATAACAACCTTTACTCGATTTGGACTAATGCTATACCCAAAGCACAGCCGTAAATACCAATTCATGTAGCTGCTACCGAGCCTAGTCCTAGAGTGCTGCTATTTTCAAAATGTAATTCACATGCAACCATACACCACCATACGCACAAAATTCATATAGAGAAAAATTCATACCCACAATAGTTCCTACGCATTCATGTTCATATACTGAATTCATAGACTCAAAACTTATGGGAGCAACGAAATGGATCACAGAATGGAAGCCTGCTTGGGTACTTCGCTTAGCTGGGCCAACTTATAACCTTCACTCATATGCCTACCACAGCTGTACTTTTATATAAATATCATGCAGGATCTAAGGGGATCTGTTACTGTACACGGATAGCTAGAACCATCTCAACTTAATGGCTTCCCAACCAGAATCTTTCATGATGGGCAGCCGACGGGGGCTCTACACCTCCAGGGCAAGAAGCCGTACCTCTTTTTCACAGTTCCACGAAAGCCCTGCACGCGAATACTGTTCTTCTTTTTCCCAATTCTCGGTAGAATCCAGCCCATATGTGAGTGAAAGCCAGATAACACCAACCCCCAGACCTCTGACTGCTGTGGCCCACGCCCCTCTTGCAAGTTCCACAACACTTTTGCGCTCCAATTCGGTAGCTCTACCCCCTGGAAACCAAGATCACTCCTGGAATCTCCTTCATCTGCTAGCTGTGAGTTTGTCAACAAGCGATACAGTCACATTTGAGATATCTGGAAACTTTTATCTCTATACGGAGGAAAATCATAAGAGTTGGATGGAGTGGTGGCAAGGCACACCAGGGTATATAGCCTATACTGCGAAATAAGGTGGCAAGAAAAAGATGAGGTGGAACTCGGATCTTCGAGGCACAGAGGTGTGCAAATACTTGCAAGAATGTGTCGACCGTTTAGGTAGTGCTATTGGCACGCCGCTAGTAATGTGCATTATGTGCAGACAGGTTCTAGGTCACCAAAGTGGCACTGGTACTAGCTCGATGCATGACCATAACCGTTCCTCCGCTTGTCTGAAATCAAAAATGATTACCGGATATGGTGGGCGGGCTGAAGCCCGCTTGCTATAGACATTCTTACACTATTGCAAAAAGGGACTAAAACTGGAAATAGGGGAGGATTATCAATCTGGCCACACCAGCAGGATTCAATCAGCATGATTTTGAAGGATACTTTCTAAAAGCGTTTTTAGCAACCAATCTCGCCTTTAATTACTCAAAGACCTTGCCTTTCATCGTGTGTTGAAGTACATTCGTACGGGAGTCAAAATCACATGCCAAACCATATTAACAGGGTATTTGAAACTGCGGGGAAAGTCTACCATGGATGATCTTCAAACATGTCTACCTGCTACAGGAAAGATTTCTCAGGCTGCCGATATATGGACTTCACCGAACAAACTTACATTTTTAGCGCTTGTGACTTATTGGATCTCTGTTCGCTGGCAGATGGAGGAGGTGCTGATTGTGTTTGAGGAAATCAGGGGTTTTCATGCGCCGGCTAATATGGCAGGGATAATTAATGACGTCCTAGCCAGATACAGGATTCAGGATAGAATTCTGGGTTTCACCACCCATAGTGCTAGCAAGAACCGAACGCTCACCGAAGCCTTAAACAATGCTTGGAATTTACTATCAGTTGCATGGTGTCAGTTGGAAAATCAGCTTATCCGGAGTGCGTTTTGGAGTTCAATCAAGGTGAAATCGCGGGATGGTGATATGCCGTCAGGCTTTAAGGCGGACTATATCGAGAAGGTTATGAGATTGGATAATGGCTTTCACAAAACAGTAGAAAAGGTAATGTGTATAAGATCTCATACCCTAGCACCTATATTACACATGCATACGCACAAATTTATACGCACCAATTCATACCCACAAATTCATACGCACCAATTCATACCTACAAATTCATACCCACAAATTCATGCGCACCAATTCATACCCACAAATTCATACGTAGATGGGTATAGATACAAATTCATTGTTTCAAATTGAATGGGTGCCAATGTGAAAGTCGAACCAGGTGTTTTCCTCCTTGTTCCCACCTAAGATACCTTTAGTCAGAGATAATGCTAATAATGGTTTATATCATCGCCAAATGAGTATTGCGGTTAGTGCTTCACCTCAACGGCGTCAACACTTCATTGAGATACATAATAACCGGGTTAAGATCCCTGCTATAGTACTTTATAATGTCAACACACGGTGGACAGTAACCCTAAATATGTTGGAGAGATCTGTCCCGCTAGGGGAATTCACCAAGGACTGGTTAAAACCTATGCTGAGTTTATGCCTCTCTGGTCAACTCTGGAAGAGTGGAAGCTGATTGAATACAGCTTGGAGGTACTTCAACCCATACGATTTTGGACTTTGTGGATGTCAAAAACACGTGGCGTCATCATTCATCGAGTGTTTCAAGTCTATTAAGATATCTTTGATCATGTGGAAATGCAAATTACCAAGTTACAAGGGAAGCGGATGCAATTAAAGTGTGATATGCGCGAGGACCTTGCGAAGGCTAAATTGCAGGCAGCCTCTTACAATGGTAAAACGGAAAGTCCAAGAGGTATTCTGTTCGGCATTGGAACTTGCCTACATCCCAATTGTAAACTCAACCTTCCTCGAGAATGGGATCTTGATGCCAGTCGGGAGACTGGGTATGAGAAGTCATATAAAAAGGAGTTCATAGCGTATTATGATCTGTACTCTGTAACAATAAATAATCAGGCACCTGACATGTCAATTTCACGGAGTGGTCTGAACAGTCGATCCAAACACCTTTACTCTTTGAGACACAGAGCAGTTATCCTGAGTGAGGCACTACCGTACCTCGATACCGATTCTGAGATTGAGCCCCCTAAGCCAGACGCTAAGGTTACGGATCCCACACGTGAGGCCTGCCCAGCTGGGATTTTTGACAAGGTAAATATACTGGAGTGGTGGAAGGTTAATGCAGGAAGATTCCCCAATTTAGCTCGGATGGCTACAAATATTCTTGGTGTTCAAGGGGGTAGTGTTGGATTAGAGCGGGTGTTTAGCATGGTAAGAGATGTGATGCCCTATAGGCGCTCACGACTCAAAAGCATTACAATTCAATCTACAATGCTAGTGAAAGCCTACGAGAACGAAGAATTACGAAGAGAGCTAGCAGGTCACAATAGTGATCCGGAGGCAGAACAACTCACAGAAATGGTGGCTGCGGAGGATTATCGTTATTGGGCTGATAGGAATAAAGAAAGTATAGAGAATGACAATGGCTGTATCTCCAATGATGACGAATCATACAAGAAGGACAGCGAATGGTCTTTCGTTGATCAGGATGGCAGGCGAGCATTTGCAAGAGAGTCAAAGGCTATACTACCTGAGCATGGACTGGTTGAATCTCAATATGCACGGCCTAGACCACCTCGAAACCAAGGTGTAGATCACTTAGAAGGCTCCATGGAATCAGATCCTGAAGAAAGAATCTGGGATAGTACATCAATTGTCTCACTTTAGGTTCGACTCTGATGATCACTCATTAGAAACATTATGGGAAGTTGGAAGTCAGGAAAAAGAACTTTGGGAATGTGGAAAATTATCGAAATCCATATCGACCGCGCACAACCCTGCTCCAAAACGCAACCAGGATTGGTCCGAAAACGGATTCAACACCAAATTCATGAAAAAGAATGAATATAAAACACGAAAGCCAAATACGTTACAGTTGAAATCTCCAAGAACAACAGCGGTGAATCAAACTAGAAATAATTCCAGGGATGAGCATACCGACCGGAAAAAAGCTCATGAAGGTAGTGCAGAACATGTTGTTGAAAAATGAAACATGGAAAAACAATGCACACGTTGCGCCCGCGGGAACCACACCTGGAGAAACCGTCAAAAGCCGATTGTAGTAGCAACACCCTTGTCCTATACAGATAGGGGAAACCTTAAAATACTTCGATAGCCACGCACTTCAATGCTGGCTATTCACAACCCTCCACTATCGCGCTCAGAGCAAGTCACTAAGGTTAACAGAATACATCGAGAAAGGGCTACCAAAGTCTGGGAATTTTCCGACACAGAAATGTCATAGGTGTAAGCATCGAAAGTGATTTGAGTATTTTTCCTTTCTAGGTGTATAAGTCCTTATACTGACTCGCTTAAGTGGACAAAGTAGGGTGGATGCCATCCTGTCTTTGAGTATAACAAGCATACGGGTAAGTCGCACTTTAGATTCAAGAATCAAGCAGGTACCACTTATTATTAAGGCAAGCAGGAAGCGAATACGAAAAAGATTTTCACAGGCAAATTAGATCTTGGCATGGTTCGGAAATTGGTGGCAAAGTCTTGGCACTCGTAGAAGATTTCTCGCAGTAGCCCCTGGAAATCGAACTAATCGGCAGGTACCGCCACTATGTGTGGAATTAAGGGACTGACATACTTTTTTGTCCTCCAGAGGGGGGACTGAACTTGCCTTCCTACGAAGGACTTGGGGTGCCTCCCAAAGGTGGACTTTTGGTTGGCCCCACTACGGAGGACTTTGGTTTCCCCTATGGGAAAAGTCTGTATCTTTATCCCAGTGGATGGAGACCTGTGAATGACGCCGGTTAGGTCGTACCAGATCTCGAAGAACAAGCAAGATGGTTAAGACCGGGGAACTTTGTGATAGACGGAGACGTGTCTAGGAAGGCTCAATATTAGCCTGCCCAAAATAGTGATAAATATTTTTCTCATAGTAACTTATGATATTGATAAGGTCTCTTCTCTGTAGGGTGATGATTTCAGCCAAACAGGGGAGGCACTTCGATATTTATATCCCCTGTCGCTAGACTGCATGGCCTACAAGTATCTACCATACTAACTAAGTACCTGCCAACCATTCTGAACATTTCCTCATAGTACGAACACCTTTTGACCCTGAATATAATCACCCCACCATTGTCTTCCGGACTCGAGAGGTCTTGATTTTCCTGGTTTGGAACCACGTCCCAGTCAGTGTTCACAATCCTTCTTCCGTCAGGAGGAACCGAAACTTGTCGGCAGGCTTGGACAGTGTCCTCATCATTGGAAGAACGAAGTGGCCAACTTCATAATCAGACCTATCGCAGTAGCAGATATCACTCTGGCTTCCTGCATATAGGCTTCTGTCAGACTAAGAGTCGGGATTGTACCAGTAGTACAATTCTCTCATAGTTTTTCCTTACCAAATAGTCCTACATGGTAATATACCATTGGTGTGGGTGAGGTCATGCTCTTATTTCATTCCAGAGTTGACACGACGAATATATCATGTTACTTTGATGACATAGTTTCCTGTACCATACTGCTATATCAATAGCTTCATACGACCTCGACTGATTTCACACGGGACACTTGCACAAGCTCGCCAAAGGTCCCCTCTCACATATCCTGCGAACAGCATCTGGTCGGTCGGACGGCCGCGACGTATACGGTGTTATGAGATTGGTTGCAATGATAGTGTCTTGTGCGGTTGGAATGCAACTGCGACACCGTCTGGTGTTGTCACGCCATCCCAACGCCGTGGCCAGAGGGGGGTGTTAGCCTCACAGGGTGAAGGTAGGGTAACCCCAAGGTACACAAAAATATGTGGAAAGGGCTACGCTTTTCCCATATGCCTAATAGGAGCTCCCTCTTCGAAAGCCTCGCCCTCAAATATTCCTAGCAAGGTACAATAATACACAATATCCATTAACTCCCTTTTTCAACTGAGGGTTGTAGCGTAAAAAACATCGTGCATTTGCTTGTCCACACAAGGAAAACCTTTCCACCTTATTCAACATCTGCCCTGCCCGGCATTTCCTTATTTTCCTGATTGAATTCCTCCACCAGCTCTCGCACATTATCCAAGCTTTCTGGCGGTTCCCAGGTGTTCTCATCCTGTGAGCAACTATTCCACTTAACAAATACCTAAGCTTGCTCATCCACTGATTGCGTCCGCAGATCTCTCTAGTATACGCGAGTACCTCACTTTTAACCACTTTCTCCACTACTTATTTTAAATCGCCGTTGATGTGTTTGGGCTCTCGAGGTGGTTGGTCTCTTTCATCTCAGACAGAAGTTCAATAGGGTTCAAATAATGCAACATGAAACACAGGCTGTATCTTGCACCGCAGGGATATTTCTAGTTTGAAAGCACAGTTGCCTCATTTGTCAACTATTTTGAGCGGGCCGTAAAGAATTGGACTTGGTTTCTTCAAGCGTCGTTTGGTACCAAGGTTTTTCGCATTTAGCATGACCTAATCCATGAGCAAAAATAATAGCCTGCTTTCCGTGCGTTCTGGGTGTCTGATGCACCTGACGCCGGAACACTAATCGCGAATCAGGACACAACGGTGGATCGACGTTGCATCCTCAATTCGCCTTACTTGGCACCGTTCGTCCTGACGCCATCAGGAAATGGACCCCTATGTCCTATGCGTCTTGACTGCATCTAGTGCTTTGCCCCTCTGTCCTGAAGCCACCTGATCTAGGACTCTCCCGTCCTGGCGTCGCCTGATCTCCAACTCTCCCGCCCTGAAGTCCCCTGATTTACGACTCGCCCGTCCTGACATCGTTAGATTTACGACTCCCACGCCCAAATGCTGGTTCCTTCTCACCGAAAGTTTGGGCTTCGTGGATCTTGCCACCTCTCGTCCCAATTCTTTCTGCTCCTGCCTTCCTCGTCCAGATCTCATGATCCTGATCACTCCCTTCCTGATATCTGGTCTTTTCTTCCTGATATCTGGTCTTTTCTTCCTGATCGTACCCCCTATACATGCCGCGTCATAATCCAATCGTGACTCTATCAGCCATTGTCTTGTCATCTCTGACATATTGGGAATTAAGTCTAATGCTATCGTGGTCCTACACCTAGAGGCTTTTCCTAACGCTGTCACTATAAGTTTTACCGTATCCTGATCACGTATCACTAATTCGACTCTGCATTCTTAGGTTTGCTTGTGGTTCTCCTATTAATACAAAGCTCCTCTGGGTACCATTCCCACATGTGAGAGCGACAACCGTATCCCAATATTGATTACAGCTATGCTACAATTTCTCAATCTTCCAACTGCATGCATCAATACTCGCACCTTGCCCCTGCCCCATATCCGACGGCTCGCTATACACAGCAGTCTCCTCTTGCGACTCTAGATCTTCAATGCTGAGCGCGAGTTGTCACAATGCAGTAGGAGTGGCGGTATTGTCCAAAGTTAGCCGCAAGGCCACCTCTGGTGCGGAGTCTGGGGTCTGTGGATCAGAATCGAGAAAGCTCCAGAGTCGCATTGCCGTGTAGGTGAAATTGAAAGACCAGAGAGTTTCTTGTAAATCGTATTGGTTATGCAGGGGGGTCGCCAGGGCCCCGATTCTCTGGTAACTGGGAAATTGACTACAAAACGATGGATTCGAGTGTGTGGAAGTGAGTCGGGCTGTCTGGCTAAAATTGAAAGATGTGATGGTTTCTTGTGAATCAAATTGATTACCCAGGGGGGCCGCCAGGGTCCTGATTCCCAGGTTGCTGGGAGTTTGACTCTGAATTCGTGGAGTCGGGCGTGTGGGGGCCCGACTCAAAATCTGACCTTGTACCTCTGCAGCGACTACAGCCGTATCATGAGTAAACCCTTCACGGCGATCTTCCTCGGGCCGGACTCCATGTCCCTGCTACATCTTGGCTTTGATGCTCTCCGGAATATTCTTACAAATTATAGTTTGTACCCAGTCTAGGCAAGAGGCTCACGTCTGGCGCTGGTAGCCTAAAGGATCTTCCAAACTGAACGTCATGTTAGCCTCTGAACCGGAATGACAGGACACCGGGTTCTAGGTCAGGCTTACCTGCTACGACCTCCAGCCTGAGGTCACATGTTTCCAAATACACCCCCGCTTGCCATGCTCACAGAGTATGGCGCATTATGGCCCACGTTAAGCAAACCATGATGCCATTGATGCGACCAAGAAAATCAGGTTCGGAAATCCCAAACATTTTCTTGCCCTTGAAGTACGTTGCCCATATTGCCTCGGGAATCTGGGGCGTGAACAATCGATTGGTTATTTGCTGGGTGATGTTCATACGCATTAGTTGTAGCCGGGCTCACTACCTAGCGCACACTTACCTCATACCCCCTCAGCATGCCCATAAATCTATCCCTCTCAAGCAGGTTGTCCACTCTACGCGCAATCGCCGTTGGGTCTTCTAGGAGATCAAACAAATTTCCAATTCAATCTTTTACGTGGAAAACAAACTGGGATCTTACTGCAGAGTGCCTTACGCGTATCTGTCACATTTAGTAAGCACCCCCGGTGGCGTACCTAATGTTTAAGTATCAACGTCCACTTACTAATTTTAACCTTGCTTCCGATGCTTCAATATTTCCTGCGTTGGATATGTCATCGAGAGCCTTTAGCCAAGATCCGTGGACCTCAGATATCAAAGTAGCAGGTACTGGAATAGGATTAACAAACACAGTGTGCCAGCGAATGAGGGTCTTAGCCCACGTTATTACCTCTGCCTGAGCTCCAATGGCTATATTTCGCGGTGATTTACTACCCGGCAAGATGTGCTTATGTCGTGGCGTACCCGGATCGGCGGGATGACTCGATCTTCTGACTGCCAACGTAGTGGCACTGTGGGTGGCCAGCGGCGATGAATACCATGGTATACTGAAAGATTTGAATGTCGGCGGAGTGTACGCACCACCTTGCATTATACCTCTTGGAGGAGCTGGGGTACCCCCGACTGGCGCCGCCCCCTGTGATCTGGAGGTGGTGGAAACTCGCTCTGTCGAAACTCAGCTCTTTGCTTGTCATCTTTCCACAGTTTGCGAGTGCCGAAGAGCCCCTGGTGCAATGTCGTCATCTCGAATATCTTTGTCTTTTGGGTCTGGTTCTGTGTCTAATTCAGTTTCATCAGATCTGCGCGAGTTCTGGTACTCATCGCTGCTACTATCACTAAGACAAACTCTCTCAATTTGTGGTGGTACGTCAGTCTCCCCCAAATGTTCAGTATATACCGTTGTCTGTAATGTACTCCTTCTAAACCGCTTAGTAGGTCCTGACGGAAGACGTCTTGGGATTTGTGGTGTGGAAAAACACGACTGTGTACCATTCGAGCTATCTGATTCGGCCACCAGTGTTCCTATACTATGGGAGCGGCCCGATTCGGTCCGCCCTGTTCCTGATCCGGATCCCCTATCCATGGTTCCGCAGTTGTATCTACCCCTGTACAATTTGCCTCCTCATGGAGCAGGCTGGCTGAGTAAATGGCCTTGAAGTTGTCTAGACATCTTATATGTACAGCACGTAATTATCCAAATGTCCTATCTGATCATCCATGCCGAACCCACCACCCTTTTACGTGGCAACCGTTGCACTTACCCTAAATACCACGTTACACACCTGTGTCCCACATATTCAGCCAAGCCCTACCACACAACGTGCACCGTGACTATACCTCTCTATATAATTTTTCTCTCACTCCACACTCTCCTCTTCTCCATCACCCCCCGCACCTCTTTCTTGCACCTTTACAATATCTTCTTTTATTCACCCTTTATTTCTTTCCCCCCACCGATTGCTCTCTCATCATATCCCTTTCTTCTGCTCCCTACATCCTCTTTTCACCCACGAGATTCACCCCATCACACACTTCCGATTCTTACCATTTCCCCTCCCCCAATTCCCTCTGATATTCGCACATTTCCCTTTGATCTCTTTGCTAATATATTGTTTAGTTGCCTACCATATAATTGGCCGCTGGCCTGCACGCCTTCACCTGCTAACAAGCACCACTCTTCCCCGACCTTTTCACTGGCCTCAAGGTGAGCTCCTATGATTATTGATTTTCTCTCTCCTTAAATATTAACCAATTGTGAATGAATTACAATACAGGTCAATATGGAAAGTCACAGGTGTGGCGGGGGTCGGCGTGAAAGGCAACCGGGTGAGTTCGACACTGAGCTTCGTGGTAACCGTCGTCGAATGTGTAGGGAATGCTTGGTAAGAAACTCTATCTCAATGCATGTAAAGAAATATCTTATGACCAATAGCTAAACAATAAAAATCTGGCTAGGGGAGACGCCGTGCCGCGCGGCAACGACTCCGAATAGCTGAAGGTGCAGTTAGGAATGTGGCTGCACTTGAGGCCGTGGAGGCTGTGGGGCAGAATACTGAACCTGTTCCCATGGCCTTTATTGAGTGGCATCTGAAATTGGTAACAAACAATTTGGGTCAGATGCATCTCATTTGTGGTAAATGGCATACACTGCACTGGCAGGATGAAAGACCACTAAATGTTATCCGTGCTAAAGCAGGGACCTTTGAGGCCTGTTGCAAGCATGGGGATGTGATCATAGAGAGGATGAGGGCTTTGCCTGAACCTCTGAACACCTTGATGACTGGTCAAGATTGTCAGTCAAGGTTGTTCAGAGAGCATATCCATCGCTGGAATGCCCTCTTTGCCTTTACTTTCATCAGCTTTAATGCTGATGATCGTACTGGAGCTAATTGGCAGGGCGTTCAGCTCTTTCAAAATCATGGTGCTCTCTATCACCAGCAAGGCCCTCTGGTTCCTCCAGCAGGCTTGGATGCCTTATACTCACAAATATATTTGTTTGATCCAGTTTTGGCTGTAGAGGCAAGATCTGCAAGAGCACCTACCCTGCATCCTGTATTAATAGCATCTATTGCACAGATGCTTCAAGCAGGCTCTCCATTTATCCAGCTGTATCCAACAGCCAGGGAGCAGTTCGCACAGCTTTCAGAGCAGGAACCAAACCTGCGTATCATTCTCGATCCCCAATTGAGTCTGATCGTGGACACAGGGGCTGATCTGCGAAGAGAGAACTTGCCAACGGCGAATGAGGTTGCAATGATCCTGCCAGAGGAATATGGCAGGGGAGGCTTTCGTGATATTGTATTAGCTGAGAGGATTAATGGTGAAATTCCCAACCGTGGATTCTCCATCATTAACTCCAACCATGCTTCATACTTGCCACTGCACTATGTGCTCCTCTTCCCTTATGGGGAGCCTGGCTGGCACTGGGCAAGAACTCTCCTCAATGAGGATGGCAATCGCCAGAACTTGAGGATGTCACAGAGGGCATTTTACAGGTTCCACTTACACACCAGGACTGACGAGCCAGCTACTCTTATGAGATCCCAAAGGCTCTTCCTGCAATTCGTGGTTGATGCCTGGGCAGCTTGTGATCAGAACAAGCTCAACTGGCTCAGAACAAATCAGGCTAAAATTAGAACTGATTTGTACAATGGTCTTGCCGATGTACTGCAACGAGGCGATGTGAATATGGATGAAGTTGGACGCAGAGTTGTCTTGCCATCAAGCTATATTGGTGGAGACAGATTCATGCAGCAACTGTATCAGGATAGTATGGCTCTGGTACGCCACTTTGGAAAGCCTTCACTGTTTATTACGTTTATGGCGAATCCAAAGTGGGCAGATATCCAAGATGAACTCCTACCAGGACAGACAGCCATTGACCGCCCAGATCTTGTTGCTCGAGTCTTCAATCTCAAGCTTCCTGATCTGTTGGATCAGATCAAGCATAAGCAGGTATTTGGTCCTTGGCGTGGCTGGGTACGGACTATTGAATACCAGAAGTGTGAGCTTCCTCATCTTCATCTTCTTCTATTCCTGCAAACTGATGCCCAATTCCTTACCCCTACGTATATTGACAGGTTTATTTCTGCCGAGCTTCTAACTGAAGATGATATTATTGGTCAACGGTTGAGAGAAATCATTCAGACTACAATGGTACACACCCAGTGTGTTGGGGGAAATGGTAATGCCTTATGCATCAAAGACCTAAACCCAGCTATTGTAACAACCTGTCATAAGGGATATCCACATACGTTTTTGGAAGAGACAACGATTCCAGAAAATGGCTATCCACAGTATTGAAGGCGCAATACAGGCAGGTCCTTTATCATACCTGTTCCTGGATCCGGAGGTACCCTTACTGCTGTGATTGACAATCGTAGAGTTGTACCATACAGCCCCTACCTGTCTCTCCGCTACAATGCTCACATAAATGTTGAGGTTTGCTGTTCGCGCAAGCTGTGAAGTATATTCACAAATACATTTATAAAGGGAGAGATAAAGCAACCATGAGTGTAGAGTCTGAGCACGATGAGATCAAGCGCTATCTACGTGGACGCTATTTAGGTCCAACTGAAGCAGTTTGGCGTTTGTTTCAATTTGCTATGCATGATGAACAGCCACCGGTAACTCATCTGCAATTACATCTGCCAGGGCAACAAGCTGTTTACTTTGCCGGTCATCATGATTCTGATCACATTTGTGATCTAATTGAGGGGTCTATGACTACACCGATGGCTTTCTTTTCTTACAATTCACAGAATGAAGATGGCAGGCAATTCCTCTACTATGAATTTCCTGAGGACTTTGTCTATGTGGGTAAGATAGGCTGGAAGAAGAGGCAAAAAGGGACTGCAGTGGGCCGGATGTATTCGGCCAGTCCCTTTCAGGCTGAGAGGTATTATCTCCGGCTACTATTAACTGTTGTTCGAGGAGCTACCAGTTTTGAAAATCTCAGGACTGTTGATAGTATAGTGTACCCGACATTCAAAGGTGCCTGCATTGCCTTAGGGCTATTAGAGGGCGATGGAGAGTGTGTAGCCCTCTTTAGGGAAGGTGCACAGTTTATGACTGGTAGGGCTTTGCGACATCTATTTGCTTTGGCCCTGCAGTATACAACTATCAGCAACCCACTTGCCATTTGGGAATCATTTTGGCAAGTGATGTGTGATGATATTCCTCATATATTGACTACTGGGAGGGTTCGAGTACCCCCAGGAGCTGAGGAAATTGTGGGTAGGATTGACCCTGACTATGGTCTTTTCCTTATTTAAGAGTATTTAAGGGAATTTGGAAAATCACTGTCAGATTATGGGTTGCGAGAACCACTCCTTTCATGAGTGGCACAACAATCTAACCAGAATACTGCAATCATTGAGGAAGAATTAGCCTATGAGCCACATCAGGAAGAAGAAGCATATAATGCAATAAAAGCACAGCTCAATCCAGAGCAGAAGAATTGTTTTAAAGAAATAGTCAATATCGTGGAGAAATATGAGAGTAATGCTCGTGGATATCATAGGTCTGGTTTCTTCCTCCAAGGTGCTGCTGGGACTGGAAAGATCTTTCTCTATAATTGTCTTTGTAGTTACCTACGTGCTCAGGGAAAGATTGTTCTTTGTGTCGCGTCATCTGGTATTGCAGCACAATTGTTACCAGGTGGCCGCACAGCTCACTCCTGATTCAAGATTCCCTTATCCAATAGACTCAATTCTGGGTGTAATATTAGTAGCAACTCATCTCTTGCCCACTTGATCAGAAAAACCTCCTTGATCATTTGGGATGAGGTGCCTATGCAACATAAGTCCTGCTTTGAGGCAGTTAACTGGACCTTGAATGACATCTGTCATGTGAGTGATAGTTCTCTCTTTAGTAACATTCCCACAGTATTGAGTGGAGATTTTGCACAAATCTTGCCAGTAGTAAGCCAGGTTCAAGGCAGGCTACTGTACAAGCTTGTATTCATCATAGTTCTATCTGGAACAGCTTGCAAGTATTAAGGCTTAAGACGAGTATGAGGATTCAGGCTAACGATTCCAACCAGATCTTCATTGACTTTCTTAAGAGTCTTGTGAATGATCTAAATATGTATGGAAAGATATCTCTACCAAAATATATTCGCAAAGTTGAAACAGTTGATCTACTGTGTGATCAACTGTATCCCCAGGCTCTGCTGTATGAAGCTGTTACATCTCATAGTGCTCTACTTGAAAGGGCAATTCTGGCTTTCAAGAATGACACTGTGACTGATTTTAATAACAGTCTTCTGGATAAGATGCCTGGTACAGAACACCGCTTTGAGGCTGTCAATAAAGTAGAGCTCAGTGAAGAAGCTCCAGCCTCAGAACCCTATGCGGTAGAATATTTGCAGAGTATAAACTTGGCTTCTATCCCACCATCAAGTCTTAGATTAAAAGTTGGAGTATCACTAATCCTTATGCGGAACTTGAGTCCAAAGTATGGAATGTGCAATGGTACAAGATTAAGGTTGTTAGGAATTAACCGCAACTTTTTACAGGTAGCTATTTTGGGTGGCAGGTGGGATGGAGAGATCCGCCTCCTGCCTCAGATATAGCTTACCACCAGTGATGAGGAACTGCCCTTCATTCTTGAAGGCAAGCAGTTTCCTGTCAGATTGTGCTCTGCTATGACTGTTAATAAGTCACAAGGTCAATCTTTAGAAAAGGTAGGTGTAGATCTTCGTACTGATGCATTTACATATGGCCAGCGCTATGTAGCACTGTCTAGAGTAACATCACTGAATGGACTTACTCTATTGCGATCCAGTAATACTCCCACAGTTATATCAAACATTATATATCCTGAGGGCCTGCTTTAAGATACTCTTGTGATATATATCTCCATTCTGACTTCTGCTCTCGCTAATATTATATTCCTGCAATATAATATATACTAAGCTATTGAACAGATTTCGCAACAGCCTGCTGTTGACAATGGTATATTTATATTAAATCTGTCTTAATTTCCTTATCAATTTCGTCGTTTACTTTCCTTATCCATTTCATCTTTTCTTAATGCGAATCCTGTGAAAATACTCTTTTTCCATACCAGCATTTTTCCCTCTTATCCAGAGGTTTTTGACTGGATGATTTTAATGAGGCTTTCTATATACTGTTTGCATTTTTTAACTTAGGGCCTGCTCGGAATGTCACTTTTATAGCATAAAAGTGACTTTTATAGTATAAATTGTGGCATATTAAAGTTTTTATATAGGGGGGTGCTCAGCACTGGACATTAAACTATGATATTTTTTTATTGTGTTTAT
>Ga0307510_10001371_pt1 | contig 26631 bp, 32 predicted proteins | sample 12_EM_MG_FD_207224 | JGI IMG/M metagenome (GOLD analysis project Ga0307510, IMG submission 207224) | Populus trichocarpa ectomycorrhiza microbial communities from riparian zone in the Pacific Northwest, United States - 12_EM | ecosystem: Host-associated > Plants > Roots > Unclassified | place... | reverse complement strand
AAGTTCGCCGAGCCGGTTCATGAAAGAAACCATAGCTGATACCACGTGACGTCTACATCTAGGGCGCTAAACCGGATTGACCTCTATTTACAGTTTAACATTCAAAGCGTGCACGCCTCTTGAACCTATGTGCGATCCACACGCGTTAGGATCAACACTAAGCACTCCTGCGATACCTAGCAAATGTCCATTCTGTCGACAAAAATACACCCAAGCAGCAGCATATGAGAAACATTTACAAACTACCCACGCCAATGTGAACATTATCCTCGCCTCCACTACTATACGATATTCATATTCGGCCAGCCATGGTCTTGACACGCAAACCGACGTCGTGGGGGAACGTCCGGATTCTGACTATGAATCCGATCCCGAGCCTACTGGACCCGAGCACGACGTATTGAGTGCTCATGTTGTGTACGAGCCTGATACTGAAGTGCTTAACAACACTGCCTCTTTTTCCGGCGGGCAACAAACGCATTTCCCGGGAGCTGGAGAAGCAATTGGGGACGTGAACGGGTTTGAGCAAGAAATCAGTAATCTGTGCGACGACCCATGGGCACCATTCCCCAGCGGGCGAGGGTTCAGGCTTGCCTCTTGGCTCCTTGAGAGTAAAGTACCAAAGTCACGAATCAACGAATACTTCGCGAGTGGCCTAGGCAATTCTGAGTGTGTCGGCTATGGCTCTATGCACACCCTCTAGAAGCACCTCCCGGAATTGGATCCGTACAGTCGATATCTACAATGGTTTGAAGGACAGGTAGAGGAAGGAAAGCGCACTTTATCATTCTTCTATCGCTCAGGGCTGCAGTTCTCATATAAGTCTCACCAGTCCTCTTTTCCGAGCTCGATAGGACTCTCATGGGGTCTGGTAGGGACGTATGTATGTTTAGGTCCCCGACCATAATCATCAGTTCATTCTGTTAGGTGGTAGCTTCGGCGTGAGGTATTCCGAAAGCTAGGAGCTTAATGGTAATTATATTGGAGAACTCGTTAAGAAGACACGAGTAATGTAGGCTAGATATAATGGTTTACTTCGGTATAGATATTTGAAGTATTGGTAACGATATAAAAGTGTAGATAACTTATTATATTGATAAGATCTCTTCTCCTGCTTGTTGTGTCTAATACCAGCGAAGATGCTTCGATATTTATATTCCGCATCTGAGCAATCGCGGATACATGCTAACCCTATACTAACTAAGTACCTTGCCCGCAACTCTGCGAACTTCACCTGAGTCCGAACACTCGTGGACCCTGAAAACTCTCTATCACACCTTTTTGCTCCCATTGTCAACTTATCGGTCTGCGCGTCTGTTATCCCTGATGGTGTGGAGACCACGTCAGGTGTCAGCTCATCCGTTTATCCGTTGACAACGATGGTTACGAATTATCTTGCCTCCGTGCTCACCGAGGGTAGTCTAACTCGCTGGACCGAAGATGGCCAATCTTCGTTGGTTGGTTCCGTTGAGAATTCGACACGCGACACGATGTCGTATTCTGGTCTTCCGGCATTACACGACTTGTCCTAGGGATCGTGCCTATGGGTTTTTTCCCTCAGACTCCATCTTGTACGAACCTGTTCTGTGTGGATGCACCCTATCCACTTACTGGGCATAGTTACCTCCTTCATTATCGACATGTCTTTGGGGTTACGAGGGGACTAACGTTCGTGCAAAGGGTCCTGTTACCATCGACCAACTGTTCCGACTGTCTGTGTTCACGTGTCTGTAGGTTTATGCGCCGACGTCCGATTCCCCTGCCTCCCTTGCATAAGGTGTCCAAAGGTCTTCCCTCATATATGCTGCGAACAGGATCCAGTCGGATGGACGGCCGCGACGTATACGGTGTTATAAGATGTGTTCCATCGATAGTGGTCTTTGGTGTGGGGACGCTACTTCCCAGGCGGCCAGTGATGTCGCGCCGTCCCAACGCCGGGGCTGGAGGGGGGTGTTGTCTTTTCCCTTTGAAGTTGGTATGCGTCAGGGTAGGGTAACTTTGCCCTGTAACTCCTTACGGGGAGTCCGTGGGCCTCACACGCCCTCCCCACTTCGAAGTGTTTGTCCCAAATACTCTATGTCTATTATACAATCTTTTCACCTTATTTCGAGCTCCACATAGTAGGGGTAAAAACCACCAGCGTTTCCTTGTCCACTGATGGAAAACCTTTCTTATGTTACTAGGCCTCTCTTGGGCCCGGCATTTCCGGATTCTCTATACGAAACCTTTCCACCGCTTCCTGCATGTTCCTCATACCTTCAGGTGGCTCCCAACTATTTTTGTCCTCCACGCAGCCTTTCCATTTTAAAAAATACCGAAGCTCTTTCATCTGTTTATTCCTTCCTCAAACCTTTCGCGTGTAGGAGATGATCTCACTTTTGACGATCCTTTCTACCTCGCACGCTAAATCTTCTTCGATCTCTACGGGGTCTCGCGGGGGTTGTTCGCGATTTGGTCGGTTCGAGGCTCGGTAGGGTTCCACCAGCAAAACGTGAAACACGGGATGAATTTTCCACCGGGGCGATATTTCTAACTTGTATGCCCTGCTTCCCTTCTTCTCTAACACTTTGAAAGGGCCATACGGTTTCGGACTCCGCTTCTTCAATGGTCGTTTGGTACACATGTTCTTCGCATTCAACATTACCAAGTCGCCGACCTCGATTCTGGGTTGTTCCGTCACTTTTCGCTTATAATATTTTTTCATTGATTCCCGTATATTTTCTAGGGTTTGTTTCGCCTGTCAATGTATGTCCTGCATCCAGTCAGCATACATTGTCACCCTGGGGTTATGAGCTTTTCTTTCTTTCATCCACTCCGTTTGTGGGTGAAAACTGTAGTTGGCGAAGAATGGGGGCATCTTGTGTGCGCTCGTAGCCGAGTTGTTGTAGGCGTGTTCTGCTAACCACAATAGTTGGTACCACTCGTTCTGATCATAATTCACAAATGTTTGTAAGTAACCGTCCAGCACTTGGTTGGTCCTTACCGTTTGTCCATCAGTCTGAGGGTGGTAAGCCCTTGACATGCGCCTTTTCACTCCTAGCATCTTGCACAATGATTCCCAGAATTGACCGGAAAACTTCATGTCCATGTCCGATATGATTTCGGTCGGTAATCCGTGAAGTTTCCAGACTTCCCAAAGGAAGGTGTCCGCAAGTCTTTTAGGGTCGCGTTTTCGTGGCGGCTGATAAAATGAGCCATCTTGGTGAACCAGTCTACTACTACCATGATCGGGGTCTTACCCTGCGATTCCAGTAGTCGGGTGATGAAGTCCGTCGATATGGAGGACCAGGCGGCATAGGGTACCTGTAAATGTTGAAGTAGCCCGTACTTAGCATGCCGTGGGGATTTACCGTGTTGACATTCGTCGCAAGATTGTACATAATCTCGGATCCATTCCGCAAGTCCTTGGAAGTCCAAATCCCTTGTTACTATCTCGATCGTGTTTTCCTGTCCGAGATGCCCCACTACCAATGAGTTGTGACAGCCTTGGGCTATCTCAGTTTGAAGGGCTTCGTTCTCGGGGATGTACAAACGATTTTTGTAATATAGTAACCCGTCCTTTTCGATCCATTGGTTCGGCGTGTTTTTTCCGCCTTCTCTTGACATAACCAGTTCACGGCCTCGGTCCTGCCACCTCCCGCCCTCCTTTCCCGCCACTCTAATCTTGTCTAGAAATGAGCCGTTCATCGTCCGTGTCAGGGCTGCATTGACGTGGGCGCTTGACAACGTTTCTCTTTCCTTCATTAACCGAGGGGGAAAGCCGATATCGGCAGCGCTAAAGAATTCGTTTTCGCTTGTATCCGAATGAAGGAAACATATTTTGACTTCTTCTTCCTTAGCCGCGAAAGACCCCTTGGGGTTTAGGTCGCTTGACCCAAAACCCATTTTTCCTCGTTCGGTTATTCCTAGATCGTCTACTTCTATGGCGTTGGCGTTGACAACTTTCTCTACAATGAGATGTGCTATCGGATCTCCTACCTTAAATAGGCAGTCTGCCTCGCCACGATTACGAAGTATGACCTTAACTTCTCCTATGTAATCCGCATCTATTACACCGCCTCCCACTGCTATTCCCATCTTGCTAGCCATACCACTTCTCGCGGGTAGCCTTCCATAGGTTCCTTCCGGCAATCCTATCGCAATACCCGTTTCAACCATTGTCTGTCCTTTTGCCGGTACCAGTCCGTTTGTTAGGCCATAGATATCATGACCAGCTGCAAACCTTGATCCTTTCATTGGGATTATTGCCTTGTTCGAAAGCTTCATTATTCGCAGGCCGCTTGGTTGGCATTTTTCTGGGGTGAGGGCTGTCTCTGCGCTTTGCTTCTAATGAATTATCGAAATTTGAAAATGTTCGTTTTTCAAAATTGACTGTTCGCTATGACGAGCTCCCTCCTCAGGACGGTACTCCGGCTGTCTACTTAACTCGTTGGGTTTCCCGCCCCTGCTTCCTGGTCGATAGACTATTTTGAAGGTATAATTCGTCAACTCCTGTTCCCATCTAATTTGCTGCTGGTTCCTGACTTTTTTCGTCAAAAAGGACTGTAGATTTTGGTGGTCGGTATATACCGTCACGGGCCCTTCTTCTCCCCAGAGAGATCTTTTCCATTCTTTTAACGCCTCCATTATTGCGCGTAATTCTTTGTCATGTATCTTGTAATGTCTTTCAGCCCCGTTTAGTTTTCGAGAATGGAAAGCCACTAGGTGAAGCCGTCTCCCCTGGTATTGAGATAGTACACATCTAAGCGCAAAGTTGCTTGCGTCTGTCTCAACCACCGTTTTTCTCCCTGGGTAAAAATGCGATAAAATCGCTGCCGTGGTAAACCTCTTTTTCAACTCCGCAAACGCCTCTTCCTGCTCTCTTCCCCCGTGAAAATCCTTTGGGGAGCCCTTAAACGTCTCAGTTATTGGCTTGCATACTTTTGAGAAATCTTTGATGAATCGTCGGTAAAAGTTTGCAAATCCAATGAAAATTTGTACTTCTTTAACCGATCTCGGGTGTGCCCATTTTTGAACGCTTTGCACTTTTCTATCACTCATGGTGACGCCCCTCGTTTTGACAATGTATCCCAGGAATTCGACCTCTTCCTGATGAAATACCGACTTCTTCAACGAGACTGCTAAGTCATGTTGTTCGAGCCGGTCAAGGACTTTTTGGGCTAACTTAATGTGGTCCTCCATATTTTCGGAGTATATCAGGATATCGTCTAGATAGACGACTACTCTGTGGTCCAAGAATTCCCTCAGGATTTTGTTCATTATTGTCTGAAACGTCGCGTGGGCGTTCACCAGCCCGAACGGCATGACTTTGTATTCGTACTGACCGTATCGTGTATGAAAGGCTGTTTTATGCTCATCTCCTTTCCTCATTCGACTAAGATGGTATCTGTCCTTTAGGTCAAGTTGGGTGAGTACTTTTGCTCCAGCAACACGGTCTCGGACTTCGTCCATGAGTGGTAGGGGGTATTTATTCAGGATCGTCAATTTGTTGAGGTTCCTATAGTCCACGCATAGTCGCAGACTTCCATCTGGTTTCGGAACGAACAGGATTGGAGCGCCGTAAGGGGATTCACTGTCAGCTATTTTTCCCTCAGCCATCATTTTCTTGAGGTACTTATGCAGTTCGTTCAACTGGTGGGCCGACATTAGATAAATTGGACCCCATGGGGGTTCAGCTCCTTCCATAAGGTTGATGGCGTGATCAAAAGTTCTTCGAGGTGCCAACATCTTGGCTTTTTTCTCTTCAAAAAGCTCCTTATACGGCCAATATGGTTTTGGCAGTGCTTTTAACTGTACGCTTCCTTCTTCCTCTGTTTCTATTCTTCCTACATACCGTGCTTCCTCGTCGTAGGCCACAGTTTCATCCCACTCGAACAAGTCCGCCACTGCCTCATCTTCTATATGGGCGTAGCACTCCCCTTCCTCAAAAACCCATTTACTAGGGGCCGCAATATTTTTTAGGGGGTGTTCATTATGCCACCACCCAAAAGGTATGATTAAGGCATACCTTCCTGCATTCGCAACTTCGCAGGATATCATACTTCGGTGGCCATTGCCACCGATTTCCAGGAGAATAGGATGGGTATAGAATATTCCTCCGGTAGGCGCGGTTTCGCCATCGAAGGTTGTGATTTTTAACGGTGAATTGCTAGCTTCGGTCGGGATTGCGAGCTATCATGCGGTGTTTTGGTTAATGAGAAAGATATTTGAGTCGGAATCTAAGACTACACTTATCGCGTGTTTTAGTACTTTTAATTCAATAAATGCCTTCCCCTCAGAGCAGGCGTAATGCTTAGGCCTTTTAATGGGTCTTGAGGTTTCGCTCGGTTCTTGATTAAAGCTTTTCATCGTCGCGGTTACAAGTAGCGTGGGGGTTTGTTACCGCACCTGCGCAGTTTCGGCTCTTAAATCCTCCTCAGACAAACTTTTACAATAAGTCTCTAATATTTTGATATCGGGCAGCCCACTACTAGCAGTCTTTACCTCCTGCTGAGGAGTTCCCATATCACAGGAGTGGTGGTTCATTAGCGTACCCCTCGAGTTCGCGAGTAGGGTGTGCGGCCCTTTATCATCGTCTTAGCCCTCATGTGAGGCTGTCCCCTGTGACGAATCAACCGTACCTCGCCCTGCGAGTTTGGTCTCACTCCCGAGACCCCCTCGGACACCATTCGTCGGGCATGAACCTTGTGCCCAATAGAGGCGCCCCCAGCTTCTATTTGCCCGGCTGTTTTGCCCGGACAGAAAGTCAGGTTACCCTCGATTTCGACCCTCCTTCGCGTGTCGTGCAACTCAAGTTCTGTTCCAACGAATGGTAGTCTTCTCTTTCCCTTTCAGTCTCTTCGACCGCTTTCTTCACTTGTAATTTTTTATGGCTTCCGTGGTGAGCACGTTCTACGCATTTTTGGACATAATATGGCAACCACGATCCTTTGGTCTTTTAGCCTTCTGGTGCGATATCGTCACTGACTACGCCGCAGGTCTTTCGATTCGAGGCGTCAACCTCACTACCCGATCACCGTGGTTGTTGGTACCTAGATGACTTTTTATAAAATGTCGTCATCTTCCAAGCCCCAAGCTGGGGGCCTTTGAACCGGTCGTCGTGAGCTTTCTCCCTGGCTATCAACGGCTACAGTGGCTACCTGGGGAAAGCACTTCGGTCTGAATGCGGACCGTCGTTTGGGCTTCGATTGCCCTCGGTATATACCCGACACCTGTATTGGCTTTCGACTGTATTTCCGGGTGGGGTTTCTAATTCCGCACCGCGTGCATTCGTTGTCAGATTTCCGTTTATCGATAACTTTTTGATCGACGCGCTGGTGGTCTTCCGCCCACACCTTGTGTTTGACCTCCACCGCCGGTGCGACCGACCCTTCCTTTGTCACCATTCTCTCCCTAGCCTTTTCTTCTGGTAGTCAGCCTTTTCCTTAGCCGGGTACTGCCTTTTTACACGCTTTGCGGTGGCCATTGGCTTCGAATCCTCGCACTTTCTTTTCTCGCCTCGTGTTGCGCTGGAGGGACCGCCTCCTCGAAGATCTTTTCTTTCTTTTAAATCTTCTTCCGCTCGGGTTACGGTCCTGACTGCTTCCAACCATTCCCCATTGTCCACATATTCTCGATGTGAGAGCCGTCGCAATGCTTCTACGGGAAGTTCGTCTTCAATCATTTTTCTCCAGGCTATCCTGGTGACTCTTGCATGGATGGTGAGATTTTCAATCTCCATCAAGAATTTAGCGACATCACCGCGATATTTGACCGATCCCATTTCTCGCAGGGATTTTTCCCCTTCATTGGTGGGTCCGAAGCGTTGCAGGGCTTGTTCTTCCAAGACATGCCAGAACTCGTATCCTTCTTGTCTCGTGTAACCTATTTCTCGGGTCATTTGTTGTCGGTAGGTTAACGCAAAAGGTGCGACTTCTTTCCCATCCATTCGGCTTGTAGCGTATCGGATTCGTTGTGCTTCTGTTGGGCGCGCGGACTCCCCGTAACGATTTACAGGGTAAAGTTACCCTACCTTGACGGACACGAACTAGCGCAGTCGGTATAACACGTGACATCTTTCAGAAGGTCACGTGTTCTACTCACACCCCCGTCATAGTTATTACAACTACACAACGGATCGTTATCCATCTCTACCCAAGCGCACGAGCAATGTGACCGAGCGGTTTTCGCCGATTACTATAGAAGAAATGTTTCTCTATCAGTAAGAAGTCGAACAGCAAAGTGCGAACGGTTGGACAAGAGGTTATGGCTCTTCAGAGTTAAGCCGACCGACATATGTAGTCTGATATGTAAGACGTCAGCATATGATTACCCGGCATGAGAAATGTTGATCACAACATGACCGGAAGGAACGACTCGTATGATAGCGAGCCAGGCTGCATATACAGACCAAGTTCATATGGCATAAGAATCGAGAACCAGTCATTGCAGGCAATTACTTGGGCAATGATTAAAGCCGAAGTGGTGTGCGAGAACTCAGGGTCAAATGGTGTTTGCACATTCACAGATACTAGGAGAAGTTGGAAAAGGTAGTTCGCTAGTATGATAGTTAGATGTACCCCGGGAAAGGGTATAAGAGGCGGGCAAGAGCCCGGAGTAGATAGAGATCAACAAGCACGGAGAAGAGATCTTATCAATATAATAAGTTATCAACACTTTTATATCGTTACCAACACTTGGACGCCCTATAACGAATTGAATCATTATATCTAGCCTACATTACTGGTGTCTTCTTAACGAGTTCTCCGATATAACCACGATTACAGTCCCAGCTGTCGGAATACCTCACGCCGTAGCTATCACCTAACAGCTTCGTCCTCCCACTGCCAACTGTTTCGACCAAAATAATCTGTGCACGTCATCATCCACATCCGGATATCTTGGTGTTTCTTGTTCCTAAACATGGCAGGGGGTTCCGCTGGAACTCTTGTTCGTTGTCCTAAGGCGTTGGCCATGACCTGTGAGAACAGGTTGAACTGTTCGTCGTTTTCAGCGTCATAGTCGTTTTCTTCTGGCCTGGGCGCAGGTCTCTTGCCCCATCTTCCTTTCCTTCTCTCATCTGGTTTGGTTCCAGATCCTTCTCGATCATCGTCTTGGTCTCCTCCCCCGCCGCCGCCTGCAGCTCCTGCTGCTCCGTGTCGTGGTGCTGGTGGTCTTCCTCCACCCGCCCCTGAAGCCTCTGGTGTCGGATCTGACAGCTTGCCTTTTCCCTTAACCTGCCCCATTAAGGTCTGCCCCATTGCTTTTAGCTCCGAGATCTCACCATCTCGCGCCTGCTCGGCCAGCTGGTGCTCTAACATCTCTTCCTTCATGAGGTTAAGACTTATCTCATGGCTTTCCAGCTCCCTTTTGTGCTGCTCATTTAACCGAACGATTTCCTGGTCTAGGAGTAGGTCTCGGTATATTGACTGAGCCTCTGTTCCTTGTACCGTTTCGTGTAGCTGGGATGTGACAGCCTCGTGCCTGGCTTGTATGTCATCGGTTTCTCCCAGCCTTTCGGCTACCGTGGAAGCGAAGCTTTCCTGGACCTTCTGGGATTCTTGGTCCAGCATCCGTACTTGCTCGTCTATGCGGTTGAGTTCCTGCCCAACCATTTGGGCACCTGACCTTAACAGCCATTTGATCTTTCGGCGTTCATGGGCAATGTTTAGAACCTCAGCTGGTAGGGAGTTGAAGGATAGATATCGTGCATCTCGGCTTTCTTTGAGCATTGGGTCGAATTGGCCTAGGATTCTGTCTAAGCGTTCGATGCGACCAGTCATGACGGAATCGCGGGTAGGCGCCGGGCTCTTCGAGCCTCGTGCTGGCCTGCTTCGTTGCTTGACCAAGAAGTCTATCCCGAGCCTTGGGGATCTTGGCGCAGGACCACCAGAGTGTGACCGAGCTAGTCGCGTGCTGTTGGTTTCCACACTCCGCGCGGTGTCCTAGGACAACTCGTCTGGTCCCTGTCCTTCTGCTGCTTCTTCTGATCCCCATTCCATGGCTTCCGGCGCTTTGGGGTCAGAAGCCATCTTGTATGGTTTCTTTCCTTGGGGAACTTATCTTTTCTTTCTTCCCCAAACTGCCGGTATCTCAAAAGACTGGCTTGAGTGTCTGTTCGTCTCAGGGTACTGTGTGTACCAAATGGAGTTTGATTTCTCTGAGGGGGTTTTGTAGGTAAAGTTTGCACCGTACTGGTATTCGTATAGTGCGGCGATATCTTTGATGGTAACGGTATTTTCTGGGTTTATCCACCAGAAATAGGATTCGTGATAAGGCTCATGTGTCCCTAATTCCGGTATAGGGGTGAGGACTTCGTCTATTGAGATAGTCTTCACTGGTCTTGGCTCGAAAGGTTTTATGGGTTTTGGAGTATGAGTGTCTCTGCCAAACATTCGTCTCGGTAACGATGAGAAGTATCAATATACTGTTAGATGGTAGCTTCAGCGTGAGGTATTCCGACAGCGAGGACCTTAATCGTAATTGTATCGAAGAACTCGTTAAGAAGACAGGAGTAATGTAGGCTAGATATAACGGTTTACTTCGGTATAGATATTTGAAGTATTGGTAACGATAAAAAAGTGTAGATAACTTATTATATTGATAAGATCTCTTCTCCGTGCTTGTTGTGTCTAATACCAGCGAAGATGCTTCGATATTTATATTCCGCGTGTGAGCAATCGCGGTATCCATGCTAACTCTATACTAACTAAGTACCTTGCCCACAACTCTGCGAACTTCACCTTAGTGCGAACACTCGTAGACCCAGAAAACTCTCTATCACACCTTTTTGGTCCCATGGTCAATTTATCTGTCTGCACCTCTGTTATCCCTGATGGTGTAGAGACCACGTCAGGTGTCAGCTCATCCGTTTATCCATTGACAACGATGGTTACGAATTATCTTGCCCCCGTGCTCACCGAGGGGAGTCTAACTCGCTGGACCGAAGATGGCCATTCTTCGTTGGTTGGTTACATCGCGAATTCGACACGCGACTCGATGTCGTATTCTGGTCTTCCGGCATTACACGACTTGTCCTAGGGATCGTACCTATGGGCTTCTTCCCTCGGACTCCATCTTTTACCAACTTGTCCTCTGTGGATGCACTCGATCCACTCACTGGGCATAGTTACCTCCTTCATACTCTACACGACTTTGTAGGTACAAGGGGACTAACTTTTGTGCGAAACGTCCCGTTACCTTCGACCCACCCTTTCGACTGTCTGTCTTCAAGTGTCTGTAACCTTAGGCGTCGTTGCCATATTCACCTGCTTCTACCTGCATAAGGTGCCCGAAGGTCCTCCCTCATACACCCTCCGAACAGGATCGGGTCGGACGGACGGCTGCGACGTATACGGTGTTATACGATGTGTTCCGTCGATAGTGGTCTTTGGTGTTGGGACGCAACTACCCAGGCGGCCAGTGATGTCGCGCCGTGCCAACGCCGAGGCTGGAGGGGGGTGTTATCTTTTTCCTTTGAAGTTGGTATGCATCAGGGTAGGGTAACTTTGCACTGTAAATCCTTACGGGGAGTCCGTGCGCCTAACACATTCGTTTATCTCAAAAGCGATTCCCCTGGTACTGAGTTGCCTTCTTCCGTTCGTCTGTTGTAGGTGTTGACTATGCCGGCCGATCTGCTCTGACCAACTAGTTTCCCTTCCTCCGCAAAAATTCTCAAATACAAAACATCCTCAACACAAGGAAAAATTACAAAAGAAATTTCCAATTGTACTCATAAAGAAATGTAAGTAGATAACTGAACTTTCTCCGTTTTCTGAAAATTACAGTCGTATCCTGGAGCTCTTAGCGGCTCTCCACTATAGAGTGGCGGATCTTGAACACATACGAAAGAAATATCAAAATTCTCAACAATATGAAATACTGTAATAAAAGCATCATTGCTCCCTCTGCAACGATGCTGTGGAACCTTTAATCTCCCTCTTGTCGTTTCTTGTCATCTGGGGCTACCCTCGATGACCGCCAAGAGGCCTAATTTTGGGTGTCCATCTTACCAGCATCGGCTAGGGAAGCCATCCGCTGATCATATTTCCTTTGTGCTTCTTCCTTAACCCGGAAGATCTCCAGGCACTCTCTGCCCTTGGCTGAGTGTGGACCTTCGCAGGTGGTGTATATTTGTGGAGTCATAATGCAACATCGGGGTATGAGCTTCGTGTATCCACGGCTGGCAGTCTCAAGCCATTTGTGGTCCGCATCGCGGTACCTTTGGGAGCAAACAGGGCATGGATGAGTGGTTTCTTTGCACCCCACCCTGGGGTGCCCATATTTCCAGCATCTTGGGTATTGTGTGATTGGCGTTGGGTGCCACATAATTTGGGCCTCTTTGTGGTTACCCATGAACAGGAATCTAGGCTCGAATTGTGGTGGGTCTTTCTCGAGTATCTTAACGATGATGCAGCTGGCTTTCTTCTCCGGAGTCTTGTTTTTTGGTTCTTCTTGCAGAAATTTATCCATAGTCAAATTGACTTCATAAGCTTTCATGAATTCCATCTTGATTTTTGTATCCAGATCAGCATTGTTATCGGGTTCCCAGTTGTTATGCCCCCAGACTGCCTGTAAGCATTTACAGTGCAGAGTTACCCTACCTTGACATGCATGAAGTTCCAAGAAAAAAGATAACAGCCCCCTCCAGCCCTGGCGTTGGGACAGCGCGTCATCACTGGCCGCCTTGGTAGTTGTGTCCCAACACCAAAGACCACTATCAATGGAACACATCTTATAACACTGTATACATCACGGCCGTCCGTCTGACCGGATCCTGTTCACAGAATACATGGGGGGAGACCTTCGAGTACCTTATGCAAGGGGAAACAGGTGAAGCAGATGACGGCGCATAAGTTTACAGACACTTAAAGACAGACAGTTGGAAGAGTGGGTCCAAGGTGACAGGCGGATTTGCACGAAGGTTAGTCCCCTCGCACCTACAAAGACCTGTAGAGTAGGCAGGAGGTAACTATGCCTAGTAAGTAGATCAGGTGCATCCACAAAGGACAGGTTGGCAGAAGATGGAGTCTGAGGGAAAAAACCCATAGGTTGATTCCAGAGGGCAAGTCATGTAATGCCGGAAAATTACAATACGACATGGGGTTGCATGCCGAATTCTCGACCGGGCCAACCAAAGAACATTGGCCATCTTCTGTCCAGCGAGTGAGACTACCCTTGTTAAGCACGGGGGCAAGATGATTTGTAACCATTGTGGTCAATGGATAAACTGATGAGCTGACACCTGAGGGGGCTTCCACACCATTAGGAATAATAGGAGCGCAGACCAACAAGTTGGCCATGGGAGCAAAAGGTGTGGTAGAGAGTTTTCAGAGTCTACGAGTGTTCGCACTCTGGTGAAGCCCCCAGAGTTGTGAGCATGATACTTAGTTAGTATACAGTTAGCATGTATACCGCGAGTGCTCAGACGTGGAATATAAATATCAAAGCATCTTCGCGGCTATTAAAAGCAACAAGCACTGAGAAGAGATCTTATCAATATAACAAGTTCTACCTATTATCGTGACCACTACTTCGACTATGTACATTGAAGTAAATATTATATTTAGCCTACATTACTCGTGTCTTCTTAACGAGTTCCCCGATATAATGACGACTCAGGTCCTACCTGTCGGAATACGTCACGCTGCAGCTACCACGTAACTGACACCTGACCTCGGCTCGACTACCATCAGGAATAACGGAAGCGCATACCGATAAGTTGGCCATGGGAGCAAGAAGTGTGGTAGAGAGTTTTCAGGGTCTATGAGTGTTCGCACTCAGGTGAAGTCCGCAGAATTGTGAGCAAGGTACTTAGCTACCATAGAGTTAGCATGTATACAGCGATTGCTCAGACCCGGAATATAAATATCGAAGCATCTTCGCTGCAAATTAGACAACAAGCACGGAGCAGATATCTTATCAATATAATATGTTTCTACCTATTATCGTTACCCATACTTCGACTTACTCCATTTAAGTAAATATATTATCTATTCTACATTACTCGTGTCTTCTTAACGTGTTCTCCGATATAATAACGACTCAGGTCCTAGCTGTGGGAATACCTCACGACCAAGCTACCACCTAACAGTATCGCTAGCAAGATGGGAATTGCAGTGGGTGGTGGTTTAATAGATTCTGGTTACACCGGACAAGTCAAGGTCATGCTTCGAAATTATCGCAATGCCGACTCGTTGTTTACAGCACTGGATTAGATAGCGCAACTCATAATAGAGGAAAGTGCCAATGCCGACACCATGGAAGTAGACAATCTGGGAATGACTCAGCGAGGAAAAATCGGGTTCGGATCAAGTGATCTAAACCCCAAGCGATCCATCACGGCTACAGAAGAGGAAGTCTGAATATGTTTTCTTCAAGCAGACCTAAGCGACACCAAATTCTTTAGCCCTGCTGATATCGGCTATCACCATCAGTTAATCAAAGCAAGGGAGATGTTGCCAAGCACCCACGTCAATCCAGCCTTGACGCGCACGATCCACGACTCATTTCTTGATAAGATTAGAGTGGCTGCCAAAGAGGATGAGAAGTTGGAGGTACGAGGCCCAGAACTGGTCAGGTTAACTGAAAGCGGGAAGAAGATGCTGGACGAATGGATAGAAAAGGACAGGTTACTATACTATAAGAATCGATTGCACATCCGTAAAGACGAAACCCTTCAGACCGAGATTGCACAAGGCTGTCACCACTCGCTACTAGCGGGACACATCGGACAGGAAAAAAGAATCAAAATAGTGACAAGGGACTTCTGCCAGAAAGGACGCGCAGATTGGATCTGAGACTATGTACGATCATGCGACGAATGTGAAGGGAGTAAATCCCCGCGGCCTGCTAAGTATGAATTACTTCAACCTTTAGAAGTACCATATGCTGCCTGGACCTCCATTTCAACGGAATTGATCACCCAACCACGGGATTAACAGGGGAAGACTCAGATAATGGTAGAAGTAGACCTGTTCACAAAAATGGCCCACGTCATCGGCCTCTAGGAAAATGCTAGCCTAAACAACGTTGCGGATACCTTCCTTTGGGAAGTTTGGAAACTTCACGGATTGCCGACCCAAATCATATCGAACATGTATGCGAAGTTTTCCGGCGAATTTTGAGAATCATTGTGCCAGATGCTAGGAGTTAAACGACGCATTTCACCACCTTACCACCCTCAAACTGATGGAAAAACTGAAAGAAGCAACCAAGTGCTGGAAGGTTACTTACAGACATTTGTCAACTACCATCAGAACGACTGGTACCAACTGTTACACTTAGCGGAACATGCCTATAATAACACGACAACCAGGGCACACAAAATGACCCAATTCTGCGCCAACTACGGCTTTCCTCCATATACGGAATGGATGAAAGAAAGAGAAGCTCATAACGCCGGGGCGACAATGTTTGCTCACTCTGTGCCGGACATACCTCAACAAGCGAAACAAAGCCTAGAGAATAGACGGGAATCGATCAAAGAAAATGGTGACCCAAAAGTGACGGAACGACCTAGCTTTGAGGTCGGCGACTGGGTAAGGTTGTATGCGAAGAACACACGTATCAAACGACCGACAAAGAAGCTGAGTCCCAAACAGTATGGGCCGTTCAAGGTCTTAGAGAAAAAAGGAAGTCAGGCATCCAAGGTGGAAATATCGCCACGGTGGAAAATTCATCCTGTATTCTATGTTTCCTGGTTGGAACCCTATCGAGGCTAGAACTGACCAAATCGCTAACAACCCCCGCGAGAACCCCCAGACATCGAGGGCAACCTAGAGTGCGAGGTAGAAAGAATCATACAAAGCAAGATTATTTCTTATACGCAAAAGGTTCGAGGAAGGAATACAACGATGAAAGAACTTTGGTATTTTGTGAAATGGAAAGGCTGCAGGGAGGATGAGAATACGCGTGAGCCACCCGAAGGCATGAAGAACACAAAGGAAGAGGGGCAAAGATTTCATAGAGACAATCCGGAGATGGCGAACCCGGACGAGGTCGAGTAACATAAGAATTGTTTTCCATCGGTGGACAAGCAAACCCAGGTGGTTTTTACCGCTACTATGCGGAGCTTGAAACAGAAGACAGATTGTATAGTAAACATAGAGTATTCGGGACAAACTCTTCAAAGAGGGGAGCTCGTGTTACGCGCAGGAACTCCCCATAAGGATTAATAGGGCAGAGTTACCCTACCTTGACATGCACGAACTTGGAAGAAAAAAGATAACACGCCACTCCAGGCCCGGCGTTGGGACGGCGCGTCATCACTGGCCCCCTTGGTAGTTGGGTCACAATAGGAAGGCCAACTATCAATCGAACACATCCTATAACACCCTATACGTCGCGGCCATCCATCCGACCGGATCCTGTTCACAGGATACATGAGGGGAGGCCTTCGAGCACCTTATGCAGGTGGAAGCAGGTGAATCGAACTACGGGGCATAAGTTTACAGACACTTGAGGACAGACAGTATCAAGAGTGGGTGCAAGGTGACGGGACGATTTGCATGAAAGTTAGTCCCCTCGCACCTACAAAGACGTGTAGAGTATCAAGGAGGTAACTATGCCCAGTTAGTGGATCGGGTGCATCCACAAAGAACAGGTTGGCACAAGATGGAGTCCGAGGGAAAAAACCCATAGGTACGATCCCGAGGGCAAGTCGTGTAATGGGGCAAAATTACAATACGACATGGGGTTGCATGTAGAATGCTCTCCCGGGCGAATCAAAGAACATTGGCTATCTTCTGTCCAGCAAGTTAGTCTACCCTCAGTTAGCCCGGGGGCAAGATAATTCTTAACCATTGTTGTCAACGGATAAATGGGTGAAATCACACCTGACGTGGCCTCCACACCTTCAGGAATAATACAGGTGCCGACCAACAAGTTGACCATCGGAGCACAAAGTGTGGTAACGAGTTTTCAGGGTTTACGAGTGTTTGCACTCAGGTGAAGTTTGCAGAAATGCGGACAAGATCCTTAGTTAGTCTAGAGTTAGCCTGTATACCGCGATTGCTCAGACGCGCAATCTAAATCTCGAAGGATCTTTGCTGCTATTAGACAAAAACAAGCACGGAGAAGAGATCTTATCAATATAATCAATTTCTACCTTTTTATCGTTACCAATACTTCGACTATCTACACAGAAGGAAATATTATATCTAGCCTACATTACTAGCCTCTTCTTAACCAGTTCTCCAATATAATAACTACACAGGTCCTCGCTGTCAGAATACCTCACACCGCAGCTACCACCTAACACAAGTCATAAAAGATTGCGAGAACCATCAGGTTGACGTCAGTCGGGACTCTTCGGAACAGCATGTAGTTTGATCCGTCTGTATCGACAGCTAGACTGATTGCTTCGGTCATCTTTTCTGCGTTCCTCATGTACTGTTCCGTGTCGGTGTCCTCTATGGTTGTTATTGTAATTGTGCCGTTGACTTTGTTGTAGTCGACTCGGATGTTCACCGGGGCGCTACAGGCACACCCAATTGGGGTATCCGCCAGCGCCGTTGGACTTTCCGCTTCTTCCTTGATCGCGTCGGTCAGGGGTTTTGTGATACTACGGGTAGCAAACATGTTCCCCTGGGTCCCTCTTGCTTTCTTCGCTTTTGGTGCCCCAACTACCTTCCAGCCTGCGGGGTTTTCATCTGATTTCATGTTGTTGTTGCTATCCCTGGCCGTCTTCTCTTGGGGTTGCTGTGGGGGCGTTGGTCCGGTGCTTCCTTTCCTTTTCCTGCCACCTTTGGCTGGTCTCGTGGGATTCGACTTGTCGTTTTGCTTTGCAGCTTGAGCCTAGCTTTTCTTTTCCGCTTCAGGCAATGTGTGTCTGTCTTCTTGGGTTTGTCATTCGTCTTCCTGCTTTTCTCCGCAGTGCACAGGCCTTGTACCATCCCTGTGAGGTTCTGAACATTGTGTTGAGCGTTTTGACCTCCTGAGTGAGGGCTAAAACCAGCTGCATCATCGTCATTTCCAAATCGGTAATCGCTTCACTTGCCATCTGTTGGATTGTCGCTATGGCTAGTAAATCCCTTTCGAGTCCGTGCCCGTGTAGGTTGTCAAGAACTAATTTCATAGTCTGTGTTTCGCCCATTGCCATCTCGTTATCTTTCGGTCTGGGAGTTGTGGGGGTAGTGGGCCTATTCATATCCATTACACCAGAAGAAGCCATGTTCTCCTATGCGGTTTGTGTACCGTATTCGTGTAACCTGACCAGTCAAGTTACGCGAAAAACTCGAGATAGTTATGTGGTGTTGAGAAAAGTGCACTTTGCACTTTTGAGGAAAATTGGGGGGTTCAATATCTTTTATTTATAACTAAACTAGCTAATGGAGCGACTACCTATCCGGGCTTGCACGACCATACGGCAGTACGTTCCAAGGAGTACGCCAGTCCCAACCCCGCCTAGCCCGCAGTACATCTGGAAAAGTACCACCCGCGCGATTCGTAGACCGAAGCCCGAGTATCCGGCCAGCACCCGGGAATCACAAAATAAACCACCCAACTAGGGTACGAACAAAGCAAATCCACCTCCCATAGCCATCCACCAAACACTAGCGTAAGCAAGGTCATAGCCACAACCAAGCCCACATTCCGGCAAACCGGTCACCCAAACACGACAAAAGAAATCCAACACAATCTCAATGGCGCCCGCCAGGCCCTTTCCAACACCGACCACGGCCGACGGTAACGAAACCAGGATCACGAGCATGACAATTGGATCCTTCCCCCCCAGCAGCCGAAGCCACCGGAGACCTGGTATGACCAGCGGGAACCGGAGGAGGTGACGAGGAAACAACCTCAATCACCCGAGCCTTCCGAGAAGCCACGCCAGCCTCATCGTCCACCCAACGCACACGACGCGGGCGACGTTCGGCAACAGCCCCATCAGCCAACGGCGACCGTTCAACCTGTACCACCACCGGTAACCCTGGCTCAGCCACACCGGGCTCAGGCTCCTGCGCCATGACAGCGGAAGCCACAGTAGTCACCGTCAACGCCTCCACATGCGCCCCGAGGGACGCCACCGTAAGCGCAGCGGGCTCAGCCACCGGGGCAAGCACCGCCACTTGCTCAGCCACCTCCTCACGAAGAGGAGAAGAGGCTTCAGCACCGTCACCCTCACGAGAGAGGGGAGCCACCCAACGAAGAGCATCGAGCTCGCGGCGGAGGGACTCACTCTCCAGGCCAGACAAATGTAGCCGGCGGGAGAGGACGGAAATGTGATAGCGGAGGCGGGAAACCTCGGCCTCGAGGGCCAAAGTTTTCACCACCGTCCGACCAAGAGCCAGACCCGATCTTGCGACCGCGGCGGCAGAAAAGGTTGAGGAACATCGCTTAACCATGACGATCAACCTGACCGACAGAAGACCGACCGTATCAACTAACCGACCGATGGGAAGAAAACCACCGACCTTTCAACCGAACCGAAGGGAGGAAACCGCCAGCACTCAACCAAAGGAGGAAGAAGCAGGTGCGAAATCGTCCACCAAGGGAAGGAAGAAAACAGAGGGCAAGCCGACCGAAGGAAGAAGAAAGCAGAGGGGAAAGATGAGGAACCTCAGGATTCCAAACGATCATAATCGAAAGGAAAGAATTAAAATCAAGCAGAGCCCAGCGGAGTGCTTGAAGTTAAAGACCTGAAGCTATCCCGAGAACGGGGACGATAAGAATCAAGGACGCTAATTCGTTGAAAACCAGAATGTGACGGATCACAAGGAGGTTACGTGGCCTATTTTCAAAAAGTGGGGAAAATTGGGGGGAAGAAGCTTGACGCCATAGCTAGCGGTGCATGCCAGTTCTTGTACCTTAACAATGAATACATGATATAAACACAGACAATAAAATCAAAATCCACCAAGAGATACGATCTTCACGAAACCATCTAAGTACTTTTCTATACTCACAAGGTGCAATACGATTCTCTTTATCTTCTACACTATTGAATACTAAGAATACTCTACCGATAAGCTCTCAGAGCCTATTACTGGCACCACAGCCTGAAGACGCGTTACGATAATATAGGACTATTACGATAGTCCTATATCAGCCAAGACAATCTCGTACAACCTGATGAGATAGGTGGGTCCTTATACGACGAGACAACTCTGTACTATCTGCAGAGATAGCAAGCACTTTGGTAAGAACCCTCGTTACCTGTTGCAATATAATGTGTAGACAAGAGGATTGTTACATGTACACTTTGTTCTACAAAACTCAACCTTTTAACAAGATGCTACTTAACCTGTTAACTGGAAGAGGCACAATTATTTGTCTAAATAGTTGAACTCTCTTCCCCTGGTTGCAGAATAATCAAGCAACTAACCAGTGACTATTAAAATATAACAAGTTAAACTCCGCTATTTTTGACTACGCTCTCCATATTTACCTTTTTCAAACTCTCAAATGTGCCCCTTTCTGACTCTCAATCTGTTGCCTCCAATGTCCTTGTCATATTTAGCCAGGCATCCTACCATATTAGGTATTCTGTAACATCTGCTTTAATCTAACCAAAGAAGCTATTCAATTCATCAAATATTCTCACAAGATCAAATGAGAGTTTTAATAATGTCAACTATTCACTGGATAAACTTAATGTAGAATATCTGAAACCTGGGGGAGCCAATAACCTAATAGGAGAGTTGTATTACTTTTTGTAAAATCTGCAGTTTATTTGTTGCTAGCTACAGGTATAGCATCCACTTTTAGCTATTGCTAGAAACCACTATATTGGTATAATAAAAGGAATCCACTTATGTGTTAGACGCACGGAATCCCCATAAGGATTTCTGGGACAGTTACCTTACCTTGATACTCCTGAACTTTGAAGAATAAAGATGAAACCCCCCTCCAGCCCTGGCGTTGGGATGGCGCGACATCACTGGCGGCTTGGGTAGTAGCGTCCTAACACTAAAGACCATGATGATTGGAACACACCTTATAACAGCGTATATGACGCAGCCGTCTGTCTGACCGGATCCTGTTCGCAGAATATATGTGGGAAGACCTCAGCGCACCAGATGCAGGTAGAGGCAGGTGAATTGGATGACGGCGCATAAGGTTACTGACACTTGAAGACAGACAGTCTGGAGAGAGGGCCGACTGTGACGGGATGTTTTGCATAGAGATTACACCCCTCTTACATACAAAGACGCATAGGGTATGAAGGAGGTAACTATGCCCAGTAACTGGATCAGGTGAATCCAGAAAGGGCGGGTGGGCAAAGGATGGAGTCTGAGTAAAAAAGCCCAGAGGTGCGATGCCGAGGACAAGTGGCGTAATGCTGGAAGACCAGAATATGTCATGCGGTCGCAGGACAAATTCTTTACGGAGCCAACCAAAGATGAATGGACATCTTGTGTCAGGCGAGTTAGACTACCTTTGTAAAGCACGTGGGCAAGATAATTTGCAATCATTGGACTCAATGGATAAACAGATGAGCTGAGACCTGACGTGGCCTCAACACCATCAGGAATAACGGGAGCTCAGACCGATAAGTTGACGATGGCAGCAAGAAGGTGTGGTAGGAAGTTTTCAGGGTCTACGAGTGTTCGCACTCGGAAGGTATTCGCAGAAAGATTAGCGAGATACTTGGTTAGTATAGCGATAGCATGTATAGCATGTATACCGGGATTGCTCAGATACGCAATATAAATATCGAAGCTTGTTTTACTGCTATTAGACACAAGAACCACAGCGAAGATCTCGTATGAATATAAGTTTTAACTTGATTGCTACGAATACTTGGACAATCCACGCCAAAGTTCGTCTATTATATCTGGCCTACATTACTCGTGTCTTCTTACCGAGTTCTGCGATACCAGACGCTCCAGGTCCTAGGTGTCGGAATACCTCATGCCGAAGCTACCACCTAACACCATGTATACCCCTCACCAATCCTAGTAAAGTACTTCTGTTATCCCTTCGCCTGCCGAAACAGTTTACTCATTTCCACTAACACTATACGCTAGCATATCTGAAATCCCAATTAATAGAAACATTCTGTGCCTTAGTATCATCAAAAGATTTCTTCTCTGTTCTTTGCTTCTCATGCACAGGACACCCAGGACATACTAGATAAACAGAACTTAACCTTCCATTCTGCATGCGATATCAATATGATCATACTTAAGGGTGATTGGCATATTATTAACATGTATACTGTTTTTTTATAACTTAATTCCGTGGATTGTTTCTAGGTGCTACCTAAGGTACATCCTCTACATTCGGGAAATATCCCATGGGAAAGAAACCTTACCCCCTCCACCCAAGGGAAAAACAAGTCATCCCAGCTTCCACTTGTATGGAACCAGCCACACATCTCCAATTGCAAAGGCTCAAGACAAAATAACGAATGTAATAAGCCGGACACTTGTCCAACAACCTAGCCGCCAGAAGCAGAAGACAACACGAAAACCTTTCTCAACATCTCATGATATATGAAAAACAAAAACAAAATTAGTAACACTTCTCGTGTCTGAACCTTCATCATCCTGGGTGTAGGGCCCTCTGACAAACCCCCCCTCACTTTTGGTAGGAGCAAGGAAACCTTTTCTTGTGAATAATCTTATTCCAACCCCAGAGTAAGGCATTAGGGAAGGAGGTAGTAAACGGTAGGCAGGGCGGTGGTGTAACCAGACGTAGTGCAGTACAAGCCACACCCTGCTGAGAAGATCCGACCGAGTCGTTTTGGGAAAAAGGTCCAACTCATGACCTTCTGTCGCAACGGTTGTTGTGTGGTCTAACCAAAGTATTAAGGCATTTGTCCATTTGGCTAGGGGCGAGGGGCTATGTGATGGGAGTTATTGACGTAGGAGTATAGTACCAGCTAGTATGGTGTGTTTGGCTCGCGAACTTGCCTTTCCAGCACTCCTATGAAGCTACAAGTTCAGGGCACGTCAGGATCGTGAGGTTGATGTGTGTGTTGTGTGGTGTTTTACCCCGCTTATACCTTGCCAAAAAGGAAGGTGAAAAGTGGGGTAGGAGAATTGAGGGAAGGGAGCTTGATAAACTTGTATCCTGACTATATCCCTACATATATCTTCTGTTTTGGTTGGACTGACACCTTCAACAAGTATGGAAATGTGTTTTGACACTATCTGACACTAAGCTATTGTGTTCTCAGGCTGATATTATGCTAGTTTCAGTTATATGTGCATTCACTATTCTGATATCTGTATCCTGCCTTGATTCTTCATAACTGTTACCAAGTTTAAATATTCAATTCAGATATCACTTAGTTCTTTTTGGGTGTTCTCGCAAACAGATACTCACAGCATCCACCCTGAAGGACTGATGAAATATCTACTATTAATGACTTCTTGTCATTACACAATTATATGGTCTCCTCATTTCCGAGATTCTCCATCTTCTAGATTTGTCTTTGAAGAATTATCGCGATATTGCCCATAATTTATTGCTGTTATCCCAATGCCCTATCCTTCTCTATCCATGGGACAATTATATATCATTTAAATTAAACCACTTTTTTCCTGACAAAATTCCTATATATGGCTCCAGAAGACTAGACTCAACCCCAATTTTCAGCCAAAAATTGTGACAAAATTGTTATAACGCCAAGTGTAACACTGCCAAGATCTCATTACCCTTACACCCAATTTGCAAAGCCCTAACTTCTAAATAAACAAAATACAGAATATGTCGGTGGGATGAATAACAATAATGAGAAATGATTGCTAAGGCTAGATTCAATGATGAATAAAATATATCTCTGTAGGGGAGTTGGGTTCTCCTTAGTACTTTCATAATTAGCTTACAGTGAAAGAAGGCAAGAGATAATATGTGAATGTTAAATTACTATACCCTAACCTCTGCGTCTGCAATCCATCGATGTGATAAATATCGGGTATATACATTCTTCCAAAAGTCCTCAGAACTATACACTATATTATTTCAATAAGCATCCATCATATATAAAGTTCGCTAATAATATTTCCAAATTGATGAATTAGAAATTGGTACAAGTGCTACAGGAACTATACGAACCAAGGAAGGAAAAGAATATTCACCATGTGCTCATGTGTAAAGCATAGCACGACCCCAGAAATACTCAATGAATTTTGATTCACAATTGAAGACAGGATAGAAAATTACTTAATGTCTAGCAGCTTCGGAGGTATCCTGCAATTGACACTTTTGAGCTTAAAAGTCGGGCTGTGAAGAGAGAAGTCCCCTTCCGCGGCAGTTGGAATTAGTAGCATGGCTTCAAGCTGGATTTGGTTTTCGTTCAGCAGGTTTGGTGCCAGGAATTGAATACGGAGTAAGTGTAACCAACACATTACTCTAGGTGTTTTTGTTAAATGGGGAATGACTGATTGTAGTACGTATCGATATCATTATCTATTAACTGAGTCGCATGGGAGAACGGTCGTATTGTAATAAGAGTGGGAGGTACCAAGTGCAGTAGTTGTAGGACCAAGTGCTTGTGTTCAGGCATTATAGGTTCGGGTAATGTTAGGTGGTAGCTTCGGCGTGAGGTGTTCCGACAGCTAGGACCGTAATCGTGGTTATATGGGAGAACTCGTTCAGAAGACACGAGTAATGTAGGCTAGATAAAATGATTCACTTCGGTCTAGATCGTCGAAGTGTTGGTAACGATATAAAAGTGTAGATAACTTATTATATTGATAAGATCTCTTCTCCGTGCTTGTTGTGTCTAATACCAGCGAAGATGCTTCGATATTTATATTCCGCGTCTGAGCAATCGCGGTATACATGCTAACTCTATACTAACTAAGTACCTTGCCCACAACTTTGTGAACTTCACCTGAGTGCGAACACTCGTAGACCCTGAAAACTCTCTATCACACTTTTTGCTCCCATGGTCAACATATCAGTCTGCGCGTCTGTTATCCCTGATGGTGTGGAGACCACATCAGGTGTCGGCTCATCCGTTTATCCATTGACAGCAATGGTTACGAATTATCTTGCCCCCGTGCTCACCGAGGGTAGTCTAACTCGCTGGACCGAAGATGGCCATTCTTCGTTGGTTGGTTCCGTCGAGAATGCGACACGCGACCGCATGTCGTATTCTGGTCTTCCGGCATTACACGACTTGTCCTTGGAATCGTTCCTATGGGCTTCTTCCCTCGGACTCCATCTTTTACCAACTTGTCCTTTGTGGATGCACCCGATCCACTTACTGGGCATAGTTACCTCCTTCATACTCTACACGACTTAGTAGGTACGAGGGGACCAACTTTCGTGCAAAACGTCCCGTTACCTTCGACCCACTCTTCCAACTGTCTGTCTTCAAGTGTCTGTAACTTTATGCGCCGTCGTCCGATTCACCTGCCTCCACTTGCATAAGGTGCCCGGAGGCCTCCCCACATATACCCTGCGAACAGGACCCGGTCGGACGGACGGCCGCGACGTATACGCTGTTATAGGATGTGTTCTGTTGATAGTGGTCTTTGGTGTTGGGACGCAACTACCCGGGCGACCAGTGATGACGCGCCGTCCCAACGCCGGGGCTGGAGGGGGGTGTTATCTTTTTCCTTTGAAGTTTGTATGCATCAAGGTAGGGTAACCTTAACCTGTGAATCCTTACGGGGAGTCCGTGCGCCTAACATGTAAGAAGTAGTGTAATAGAATTGTATATTTTGCACCACCGGAATGTCACTGTCAAAGAGGTGGACCTGGCAACAGTATTGAAGTATTGTCTTGCCTGGATGGTTGTGTGAAGATCCTATATCTGGTCGGTTGTGTGCTTCTTTTATCCGTTTTATATTTGGTTAAGATACAAAAATCTCCTCAGCTCGCGCTGGGTAGACAAAGAACTTCTATCTACAGTCCATCCCGCATCCCTCTGGCTAAAACCCTCTGACCCTGCCCAACCCGTAAACCACTTTGAGTAGAGGTGGAAACAACGCTCAGTACAATGGGAAGAAACTATGGGGAAACCTGAGGCCTGAATACCGGGAACAAATAACCGCCACAGTCAGGCAACCCGAAAAAGAATGAAACCCCTGATAGTCAACAACGAAACTCGCAAACATCGAAAACCTCAAGCCCATCCGGAAAGGAAATACCCTTAAGTCCAAACCTGTAGCCAACCCACCCACAGCCTGCGATGAGACCCATTAGTTCGAAATAGGGGAGAGCCACAGGAGCCAGGAGGACAAAGACATAGGACGGCACCATACACGCGAAGGAGATGGACCTGGGGCATAGAGCCCAGGAAGACAAGGCGAGCGCAGACCCAAGAGGGAGATGTGAAACCGAGCCAGCACTTATGAGAGTGTGTGGCAGGATGTAGTCTATCCCCAGGTACACCGGAAAAACGGCGGTGGTGTGTTGCATATCCAGGAGCGGAGAGAGGTGGCAGACATGAACTCGCTACACACGGGCAAAGACAACCGCTGACTCAGCCACGATCAGGAAGCCAGGCGATCAGAAGGAGATAGAGGCCAGGATGAGGTGCGGCAGAAGACGTGGCCGCCCGATTGAAGCAGTAGAGTGCTAGCGGACGTAAACAAGAGGTGGAAGGGCAGAATGGGGAATAATGACAAGAGGTGCGGACGTGACCAACTGAGACAGGATGAAGATTTTTCGAATACCAACTGTACGGAAACCTTTCCTGGGAGGAGGTGCAATACAAGGGAGCAGAGCCACCAGGGCAACTCCTTGACT
>Ga0307510_10001370_pt1 | contig 26639 bp, 39 predicted proteins | sample 12_EM_MG_FD_207224 | JGI IMG/M metagenome (GOLD analysis project Ga0307510, IMG submission 207224) | Populus trichocarpa ectomycorrhiza microbial communities from riparian zone in the Pacific Northwest, United States - 12_EM | ecosystem: Host-associated > Plants > Roots > Unclassified | place... | reverse complement strand
GCGCTTCTTGTTGTCCTTCTGCTAATGGGTACACTTTACAATTAAGTGTAGTTGGTGCTTCTGGTAGTAGATCTATAGCGTGATCCCATGGTCGTCGTCCTGGGAATCTAGTACTTTCTTGATCACTGAAAACTCTACCATATTGATGATATATGCTGGGAACTTGTTCTTCCCAAGTGCGTTGTGTTTTGTCAGATGCTTGAGCGGCTAGCTTAGTAGCTGTAGTAGTTTTTCTGACAGTAATAGTGTTTCGTTCATTACTAGGAATGAACTTGTAGTCATCTTCAAATTCTAGATTGTCTTCTTCAAGTTCTGGAATGTACTCTTCAGGTTTTGAAGTCCATAGGTATGCGTCTTTAGTAGATGCAGTGACATCTCCATGGAATATGCCTTCTTTCCAATTAATATCTGGACTAAATCCAGCAAGGAAGGGCATTCCGAGGAGCATTGAATCGCTACCCATGTCCATTATTAAGAATAATAGTGGGATAGTATGATTCTTGTATTGAACTTCTAGTTTTGTTGCATGTGTGATTGAACCATTCTTATTTTGGGTTCCATCTACATTGCATACGACTCTAGATTTTGGTAAATCAATCGTAGGAAGGTTGAATCTTTCAACTGTAAGTGGACTAATAAAATTATCAGTTGCACCTGAGTCTAATAATGCTTGAAGATTTGCGTGCAGATGTGCAGATTGAAGGGAGACTTGAGCTTTAACTTGGGGGCATTTAGGAACGAATACAGCCTGAGGAAAGATAGCCCGCAACATGGCTGCGTGTGTTGGGCTCTCTAAAAATTTATTCCTAAGCTTTTCATTTCTTCTACCCATTGTTCTCGTTGTCCTTCATTGAACTTTGCTGCTCGCGCGGCAAGTTCTGGAATATCTTCTTCATCATCTTCACTAATTTCTTCAATGTGTGCACTTCTAGCATAGGATTGAGATGGTGCTCCTAGCTTTGTGGGTTTAGGAAAAGTGCGTTTAAACTTCTTAGGTTGATTAGACTTGCGTGGAGTGGACTGATAACCTGTCTTTGGTCTAGATTGATTATATTGTTTGAATTGGGATGTCTGTGATTTGCGCATAGGGCATTCATTAGACATATGTCCAATTCGACTACAATTAAAGCAGCGTCCTTCTGAGCGGTGCTTTTTCTTGTTGTGTTCAGTGTATGCTTTATTAACTTGAGTGAACACTGGTGGATCTACGTCCATTGGAACTGTTCTATCATTTGGATGAACATATTTATTTCTATGGTTGCGATTACCATTAGATTTAGTGAATTGCCATTTGAATTGAGCTTGTCCAGGATTTAGCATTGTTTGTCTGTAAGCATGTTTCTTCATTTTGTCTCTGGCAGCATCTTCCCATTCATTAATAGTAATGGGGATCCCTCCTTGTTGATAAAGGATGGATTCTAAGAGCTTTTGTTTGAGACCTTGAGCGAAGAGGTGCATTGTACCTTCAGTGGTAATGTCGTAATTTGCTTGAGTACAGAGATGTTTAAATGTTGAGATGTACGTGTCTAGATTGTCTTGGTACATCTTTAATGCCATTAGTTTTTGCTGGGCGGTTTGCTTTTTGGCAGTATCAGTATATGCGTTTGTGAACCTAGTATTGAAATCGTTCCATAAAATTGGATCGTTTCTGTTGATGGGATTTTGTGCTCTGGTTGTAAGTTCTCTCAATAAGAGTACTTGGTTGTTTACCCAATCGTCTATGTTAGGTCCTCTCATGAGTGATAGTGCATACATCGCGCAGAAGTATGGAACTTGCATCACTTCATGACTTTCATTAAGTCCCCAATATAAATTGAATTGGTGTAGGAAAGTTTCACTATGCTTTCCATCGCCTTTAAAGATATCTGGAGGTGTACCTCTTAGTTTATCTGTTGTAGCGACTGGTGCTACTACTTGTGCTGCTTGTTGAGCGGGGGCTTGTTGTGCTTGTTGTTGCGCTTGTTGCGCTGCAGCTTGTCCTTGTTGTGCCATTATGGGCTGGACTATAGGTTGTACAGGAGCGACTTGCTCTACTGCTTGTTGTTGTGCAAATACTATAGGTTGTGCAGGTACGATTTGTACTTCTGCTGGTAAGACTACGACTTGTAGTTCTTGTTCTGGTTCTGCTAAAGGAGGAGAAAGAGGTATGTCGAAACCTGCTTCTACTGCTTCTTGTATTAAATGCAGATATGCTGGTTCTTGTGGAGTGAGAGGGTTTTCTGGCTCTCTATCTTCTAGATCTAAGACATGTTGAAATTGTGCAGCTAATACGTCTGTGTCTTGTTGAAGATTTGGTTCGTAGTATTTGTCTTCTTGATCGGATTGATTGTATTCTGGGTTTGGTGCAGATTCGAATGGAGAGAGTTCTACTGACTCTAATGTTTCTGCGCGTCTTCTAGGTACTGTGAGGGATGATGGCCCTGCTACAGGCAGTAATTCTTCTGGGATATGATCTGGGTGTTCCAGATCTGTGATTCTCCAATAACCTGTGTTTTGGGAATAAGGGTTGATTCGATCGCTATGGCTTATATATGAGCCTTCGACTGTTTCGAATCTTGTAATATAATACCAGTGATTTAGTAGAAATTCTACTGGTAAATTGGTATTTCTCTCATGATCCCAAATGTAATAACCTGGGTGTTCAGAGAAATTAAGCCACTGGATTTGGCCTAAAACGTGTTCTGGTAGATCTGGATTTGATCTAAGTTGGACTTCGACAAGTCGGTATTCGAGTTCTGGGTCAGGTAACGGTTCTAGTAATTGAGCTGTACTGACAATGTGTAAAGGTCTTCAGCTGCTGAAGGCCTTTAGTATAGATCAGTTAATTTTGATCTATAAAGCTTCGGTATGTCAAGCTTTAATATATTCTTTTGAAGAGGTTGGCCTAGTTAACAACTTTCGATAAGATAATGTGATGAACTTGAATATATTCTTTCAAAGAGGTGGGCCTCGTTAACCACTTTTGATAAGATAATATGATGTATTCTTTTGAAGAGGTGGGCCTCATTAACCACTTTCGATAAGATAATGTGATGCGCGCTTTGATAAGATCCGACTTGATAAGATGTATCATCTTGTTACTCTTGATAAGATGTATTACCAATTTAGGCTAAGATATATTGTGTCGATATTCTTGCTATGGTATGACCAATTTAGGTTTTGATGTTTGTATATGGAAGGTGTCCTGCTGCTTTGGGACCGTCTTCGATATTGCTTCACTATAGGGGAAGTTGCCTTCGTTTGTGGTAACTAGACTAGTATAAGACTTGGTCTAATGTTACACACGGACTCTGCGTATTTGTAAGGACTGCGACAAGTACTTACGGGTAAGCGTTTAGAGTCTACCTTTAGTTATAAAGGTCGCACAGATATGTTAGTGCAAAGCTAAGTTAAGACTAACTTAGATAGTATAGCAGACTCTAGGTGCTTGACTTAGAGCGCAAGGGAATTGCTTAGAGTGATGGGAATGGGAGTGAACGCTCTAAGGAGCTTTAGGTCCTGGGATTACTGCAGAGACCAAGTCTGGAGAGTTGGAGGCTCTTCAGGAGGTCTTATATACATGAGCTACCTAGTCATCTATCTAACGAGTCAAGGAATGTGTAGCAAGCCTTGGTAATGGATGAGTAAGTAGTTACTAAGGTAAACTATCATATGCAAAAGGGATTACAGTCCGCAGTAGAGAACTGCTTCACACGTTAGAGATATACCGAGAGGTATGACTCTGAATGAGTCAAAGTGACTTGTACAGTATGGCTGATGTAATGCGTGGGAGTAGTGGTCGGAATAGGAAGGTACTGTGGCTGTAATGTAATTAGTATGCATTAAGTCATAGCTGCTATGTATCTAGATAACGGGTAAGTCCGAGAATGCGGGAAAGCGGTAACACAGACCGGGTATCATACTAATAAGGAAGGAGAGCTGATATAAGCGAATGCGCATTGTTAAGTGGTACTTAACTGCGTAAATGCTTGATAAATCAAAGGAGCTGTAACATGTCAGGTGACTAGGTGGTGGTCCAAGCAGCACATGAGGGAATGAGTGGGGGATGAGTGACTGAGCATGCAAAACAAGTAAATGGGATAGGCAGAAAATGAAAAATAGGGCCCAGGATTGTAACATGATGCCCTTCCTAGAGTGGTCATTACCACATGACCTAGGGTGAAGAGGGTTGCAACCAGTTGGAGGGTATGCAAGGTATTCCAAAGTCCATGCTGTCAAATGACTGTTCAGAACTTGTCCTTTCACCTTCTTCCATTTCTTTGTCAACTTCAGTGATTGTCTGAGTTGGGGTGGCATAGAGTCCAATGAATCTGAAACTAGAAGGTGTTGATATGGCCGTAGCTTTAGTGTTACAATCCACCCTATTTTTCACCTCCCTCATACCCCTTAGCAACCACTCTAAAGCCCCTAGCCAAACCCCTACCAGTCCTACTGCCATTACCACCCAAAGATGCCACTAAACAACTACCTATACCAGTCCAACTGTTAAGGCTTCAACGGGCCTTGATAGTACGACTTGTACTAAGAGTGAACTGGTGGCGAGTACTTGAAGAGGTAGAAGTCTCTAGTGTTGCTAGAGACGACTCTGAGAGGCTTATGTAAGAGATGAGGGAAAGGGGAGGCACTTGGGGAGCTTTCAAGAACGTTGATATTGAGAATCAAGTCAAGCTTAGGGCTTGACTGTCGAAATACAGGGCGCTTATATACAGGCAGGCGGGTGCATGTACTACTATCACTAAGGTAGGTAGTTCTGGTCAAGAGGGGCCTGTCTGTGACGTATGGAGGTCCGCGGATAAGTGCTGCGGTCTGTATGAGTAGAACAATAGAGAATGAGCAAGAGCGAATGACAGATTGACAAGTTGCCTAATCCATCCTTAAGGGTCGAACAATGGCGGCGGGTCATTCCAAGAAGAGAAGCGTCGTCATGATGCGATGACGACCACGAGTTTTGAGGCTGATCTGAGGAGATCTGATCTCCGCGTACCCATTCTGGTTTAATGGGCGTCTAGCGTAAGCAACTACCCTTTAAGGTAGTCCGTATTGATGGTGACCCAATTGAGGGCCATGTTGCTATCCGCGTCATCTGCGGAGCTCTGCGTGGATGAGGGATTGTCTGCGGATCCTCCGGGAGAGGTCGACTGGTAGCCCTGACTCTGGGGCGAGGTGCCAGCTATGGGCGACAAGGCAGAAGGGGTGATTGACTGGTAACTGCCTTCTCTACTGGTGCGTTGGCATATGGGTGCTGAGGAGGGACTTGTGGGTGACAGGGAGTGCTTGCAGGACACAGGACTATCCGGGGCAAGGTACTCTTGCCATGGTATGATGGGGGATTCTTCTGGGGACAAGGCATGTGTGTTACCTCCAGGGGCATCAGGTTCATATGGAATGAATGGTTCTGGCTCTAAGGGCGGCGCGTCCTCCATGGGACTGTCTGGGTCTTCCAGTAGGCTCTCTACTGGGGGTGGCTCTTGGTACATCTCCATTGAGGAGTATTCCCAACGATGGATGTTCCATGGGATGGGGACAAGGGGCTTGACTGGGGGCTGATCAAGGGGTGACGATGGTTTGGATGGTTCACTGGGTGGTAGCAGTGGCAAGTCTGGTAGGGAGGATGGGTTCAATGGTAGTGGTCGCTTAGCCATAGGTGAAGGGTTGGATATAGTGACAAGGAGGGGATCCGATGAGGATGAGAAAAATTGGGGTGGATCATAACACCAACCACCAGTTGAGCCCCTTGTCCCTATCCCATGGAACATCCACCAAAGGGAGTACTTCTCAATGGAGATGTACCAAGAGCCACCCCCAGTAGAGAACCTACTGGAAGACCCAGACAGTCCTATGGAGGACATGCCACCTTTAGAGCCAGAACCAGTCACACACTATGAACCTGATGTCCCTGGAGGCCAGACACATACCTTATCCCTGGAAGAGTCCCCTATCGAACCCTGGCAAGCATACCTCACTCAGCCCAGCAGTCCTGTATCCTGCAAGCACTCCCTGTCACCTACAAGTCCCTCATCTGTGCCAATATGCCAATGTGCCAGTAGAGAAGGCAGCTACCAGTCAATCATACCCACTGCCTTGTTGCCTATAGCCAGCACCTTGCCCCAGAGTCAGGGCTACCAGTTGACCTCTTCAGAAGAGTCCGCAGACAATCCCTCAGTCATGCAGAGCTCCACAGAAGACGTGGATAGCAACATGGCCCTTAATTGGGTCACAATTAAGTCTGACTACCATAAAGGGTAGCTGCTTACTTCAGATGCCCATTAGACCATAATGGGTGTGTGGCAACCAGATCGCCTCAGATCAATCTCAAAACTTTGTCATCATGATCACATCATGACAATGCTTCCCTTCTTAGAATGACCTGTCATCACTAGTACCCGGTTAAGGATAGATTAGGCAATTCCCCTGACCCCTGATTTGCTCTTGCTCATATCCCATTGTTCCCCTTATACAGACCACAGCACTTGGCTGTGGATATCATGACAGTACAGATAGCTTTGTCACTACTAGTAGTACCTCTCCTAGTAGTCTTGGTCTGTGCGCAGACATGCCTGTATATAAGTGCTCAGTATTTCGACAGTCAAGCCCTAAGCTTGACTTGGTTTTCAATACAACCATTGTCAAATCCTTCACAGACCATCTCCCTCTTTCCCAGTATACTCTGAGTCATCTCTAGCACTACTAGAGACTCTCTACTTGTTTATTCACTCACCACCAGTACAAGTCTTAGTACAAGTCATACTATCAAGGCCTGTTGCAGCCTTAACATTTAGGGGAATCAGGAGGGGTAGGATGTTCTTCAGGACTCATTGACCGTTCCATGACTGGATTGCTTCATTCACATTTGAACGGCATAGTGACATGTCATGGTGATTCTTGTTGCTTCCCTGTGAGTGGTAAGGGTTGGGATCCTGCCCAACTCGGTGGTCCTTCCTTGTTAACCAACAGTTCATCCTCTGTAAGTGGGTGCTTGGGTAATGGGGTAGTTCAGATGGGTGAAATTTGTGGTAGGCATGAGGATGATGCCACAGGAGGTACAATAGGGGGTAAACTTGATGTCGGGGCAACAGGGGGTGCAACAGGGGGTAAAGGGATTTCTTCTCGAAGGGGTGATGTATTCCATGGACATGGGATGACCAGGCTTCTGGGTTCTTGAGGTGGTGAAGGGGTTAGGGATTGGGGTAGGGGTACATTGACTGGTTCTGGCATTTCGTTCATAGGAATAGGTGGTTCATATTGTTCCATTGACAAATACTCTTGTTGATATGATCCCCAGGGTACTAGGGGAAGCGGTGGTGAAGCAACACAAGGTGGTGGACTTGAATGAATGGGGGTGGTCTCTCAGAGGATGGTATGACTGCTAGTGGTATGGGGATAGTTGATGATGGATGGATGAATGGTAAGATAACTGGTGCTGGTCCAACTGGGGGTAGTGATGTGGCTAGGACTGATGGTGGTGGTGGTGCGATGGATCCTCCTCCTGCTCCTGAGGGACTGGGGCTGGGTATAAATACATTTGGCTTGGCCCTTAACTTCCTCTTTTGACTTCTGAGGAGTGCTTGGAGTCCTGCAAGGAAGGCTTGGTCTTTTAGGGTGTAATAATAAGGGGAGAGTGTGCCAAAGGGAAGGGTAATCTTCTTCTGGAAGAGTTCCTTGGTAACCATATCATAGAGGTGGTGATGGAAGTGATAGAGGTAAAGGGTGGTGTTGCTATCCTTCTTCCTGAACATTTTTGTGACAGTAGTGTTCTTGAACTTGGCACTGTAGATGATCCACTTGTCACTAAGCCTAGTCATATCCTTAATGCATTCCTCACACTTCTTCTTGAGCAATATGGAGGAGGTGGTCTGGGTCAAGGAGTCCAGTGTCGGTGTACTGTTTGGACTAGTGTTGTGGCAGCTCCGGCTAAATGTCAGATGAAGCTGGAGCCAGAGCTGACTACAACCCTAGCTGAGCCAAGCTGCAACTGGTCAAGCCGCCCATTTTAGCCGACTCCCACTGAGGTGCTCACTGCCAGCTTGGGCCTGCTAAGCCACCTAAGCCGCCTAAACCACCTCTTTTTTGCTCACTCATTATCAAACGTCACCACATCGGTCGCCATTGCCATCTCCACTAGCCCATCACCATCAGGACTCACCACACCACAAACACAATGATGGCCTGTCCCCATCCCCACCTTTCCTTGCAGAGATGATGGTCAGTGCAACAATAGTTGAAGTGATCACAGCCATGATCATTGCAAGTCACCGCTAGTCACCCCCCAGGTGGTATTGTTGGTGCAGCGACTTAGCCTTGGGCCATACACCTGTCCTCACCCTCTCCAACAAGTGGGTGTCCCTCCAGGCTCACTTTTTTTTCATGTCCTAGACCTGCGTTCGTTTGACAGGCACTCAATGTTGTATGTCCAACCAACCTCCCACTGCTGCCTGGTTACAGCCCCACTGCCAAAGTGTGCTTCTTGGTGGCTGCGCTCTCACACCCAGGATGATATGATGCCTGATTATGGAACAACATCAGGCAATGTTAGAGGCAGAGTCATTGTCTTCAGACAGTTCATCAGATGCGGACTCATCCTCTGAGGATTCTTCATCTGATTCCGACAGCGAGTCGGATGTGTCAGATAACTCTTGTGACTGGCGCTTGTATTGTCATTTGTCGACCCCACCCCATCAATATAGGCGGGATTCCCCTTGTCGCGGACAAGGTGACAGTCGGATGCCATCTCCACTGCCTTGTCACCATTGGGACTCATCATGGTGCAGACACAATGACAGCCAGTCCATATCGCCACCTCAGTCTTGCAGAGATGACAATCAGCCCTCACACAGTCAAAGTGGTTATGGATCGTCACGAGTCACCACCCCCCACTGGGTGGTATTATTGGTGCGGTGACTCAGTATCAAGGATGCCACCTTGTTTGCATTCACACTCTCTGCCATGCCAAGAGAGCGCATGGGACCGGGACCATTCTTGTGATTACAACCGCAGAAGAGATGATTCACAGGACAGATACAGGGATCATCGGCATTGATGACAATGTCTATTCATTGGGAGTATCTACTTCAGGTGTCTGCGTCATGTCATTCTGGCTTATATGTCTATCCCCCTATTCTTGAAAGTCCTGCCCCACCTTTGAGCGTTCCTCTATTGTGTCATATAAGCTACGTTTATTTAGGTGTGTCGTGACCATGGTCATATCAAAATAGCTTTCTGATTCAATTTTAGCATACCTGTGTGGTGCGAGGAGACTCCCAAACATGCAATGTTGCAGCAGGCACATCAATGCTTGAATGCCATGACACTGGTGGGTGCAGGAGCTGCCTCCTTTCGGGACATGGATGTGTGACGAGGTAAGGTGTTTCCTTGAATCGCCCTGGCCAACGACATGTCACAAAGTATTTGATGAGGATGTCAAGAAAGGTGTGGATAAATATGAAGATTGGGGGAGGACTGGGTATCCTCAGGTCAGGGTGCCTTTTCGAGGTTTGTACTCCACTCACATCATTGACATCTTCATCTGCCTCACATTCTGCTCTGGTTCTAGTGCCCCCCCCCCACACACACTGTCCCCCTCTCCCGTGCCTGCAATTCATGGCAATATCAACCTTGCCAGAGTCACCCAATTGCGCATGTATCATCCTTGCACCATTTGTTGTTGTTCAGAACTTGCTTGAGTTGGTTTATGTGCACATGTACCAAATATTGAATGTATTTGCAAAGCAAAATGAGCTCATTTTGTTGCGCATCTCCCGCCATCACCATCAAAGTTGTGTTTGCACCCAAGGGTCGCACCAAATATTGAATGTATTTGCAAAGCCAAATGAGCTCGTTTTGTTGTGCATTGCCTGCCATCGCCATCAAAGTCATGTTCGCGCCCAAGGGTCCTGGACATAATTGACCTACCTCCCTTCAAGTTGGTTCCAGCTGGTGACTTGGCCATAGAAATACACCACACCTTGGCCATTTTATGGTTATGAGTCTCATCTTTTCCCCTCCAACCATGTCTCAACACCCAATGAATACTGCCAAAGCTGCCAAGGCTCCAAGCTCTGGTCCTTGCATTCATGCTCCTTCGTCTCATACCCAACAAATGGTAAGTTCCTTGTTCTATATTTGCCTTGGGCCTTGCTAATCAAGTTAGGCTGGCCATCTCCAGCCAATTGACAGCGGTGAAGAATTCAGTTTTGAAGATGTAGAAGGTGATGATACATGTGATGCACCTCCTAGCTCAGATGGCCCACAGGGGCTGGAATCACGGAGTGGTGCTGGCGATTCCCAGCATGCTAGTTCTCATTTTGCCCTAGACATCATCCACTTCTTCGAGACCGTCAGCAACCCTAAGACTGCTGGTGACATGCCCCTGAGTGTGCTGCATGCGCAAGTATGCAAACCATGCATGTATGTGCTTGCCTGATTGTGATTATCATCTCACAAACTAGCAGGAAAAAATATGGCACCATTCAAAAAGCTGATGTACCTGGGGCTGCCCCCAATTATATTTATTCACCTAACACTGTGAACCCCAATCTTCAGAAGCATCTGTACAAGTACCATACTGCTGAGTATGACTGGATGGTCATGGAGAATGATCACTGGAACTACCTGCTGTTGACTCAAGTAAAGAATTGGGCCCTCCTCAAGAATGCCAGAAATGTACGCGACCCGTCAATCCCAATGTTCTCTCTGGAGGTGTTCTTAGAACTCCTTTCCAATTTTATTGTTGCAAATGATAAGGTAAGTCTTAAGTCTTGACAATCTTGTGTTCTCATGCTAAAGTGTCTTCAGCTGATTTGTGTTGTCAAATTGCTGGAGTTTCGACTCCTGTGTTTGACCCTCCATCCAACCCTCACTGATTCTGAAATCCCTCACCATGATAAGATGAGGGAATCAATAATTTATCATTGGAAGAAGGCATTCGGAGTGTTGAAAGTGGAGCTTTCCATGAGTTTGTGCATTCTACCTTCCCCCCTCCCTCTATGCTAACTTTGATTGATAGGAAGCCTGCGGGCAGATCAGTTTCACAGCAGATGTTTGGGGAGCCAGGAATATGGCATCATTCTTAGGGCTGACTTGCCACTGGATTGCTGCTGATGCGTCAACTGGATCCCTTTCACTGAAGACTTCACTCATCAGCTTTCATTGCCTCAAGAAGAAGCACACGGGTTGCAGCATAGCAAAGGCAATTGTGTATCTACTTGATCATGCTTGTGCTACAAATAAGGTATTTATTCTCTAATATCTATGTGCTGATGTTAACCCCCATTTCAGGTTGGCCACTTTGTGCTTGACAATGCCTCAAATAACGCATCGGCCATGGAATGGATTCAGGACATATTGACCAAACACGGGATAGCTGACACGCTTAGCTTTTACCATCAGTGCAATCATGTCTGGTGTTATGCCCACATTATCAACATCTGCTCTTCACACGTCATTTCATCCTTCACTTCAACGCCTGAATCATATCTTTCGCAGCTCAAGGTTCCTCTTGACCCCAACTATCTAACTTACCACAGCAATGGCTTGGACTCCGGGAATGAATCAGACTTGGACTCCAAGGATGAATCCTGCGATTCGGATGATGATAACGTTGGTAATCAAGACTATAAGTTGAAACTTGCCCATTGCCACAACCGCCAAGGTAAACCACCTAAGCCCAAGGCATGGGTCAACACCATGAAAGGTGACCCACTCTGGCATGCTCAAAGGGTCATTCATTTGTTACACTCTTCGGATAATCACAGGACCAAGTTCCAGAAAATTATCATAGATGGCAACAAGCTCAGTTTGTTCATGAAGAAGGACGGTGATGGCAACCAAGTTAAGGATAACATTCCAGAACTGCAACTTCTGAGAGATGTGAAGACAAGGTGGGACTTGGTGTATATGATGCTGCTGTGTCTGAGACAACTCCGACTGGTAAGTCATGCTTGCTGTTTGCAATAGGACAGCAAAGACTAAAGACTACTCAAATATAGGCCATTGATTTGTATTTAAAGACCAGGGTGGTGGACAATGTTTCGCATTATGCATTGTTGAACCAGGATTGGGATATCCTGGAGGCCTTAGAAGCAGTTTTACAAGTAAGTATACTACTTTGACCCAGGTCCAAAGGCATGCACTCATTAAATGACAGACCCCCCACACTTTTCAACAAAGCATGTTGTCCAAGTCAACACCTGTCCTGTCACACGCTATCTCCAACTTTGAGATGTTCATGACAGATTGGGAGAAACTTGGAGATCAACATGATGGTCTCAAGTTCTGGACAGACATCAGCCTGGATTGGGCCAAGAAATACTACAGTACATCCAAATGGACAAGACAGATGCATATGTTGTCACAATGTGTAAGTTCTTCTATACTTGATATGTCACTGCTCTGACTGCCAACTTGAACCTACAGTCCTCAATCCTGCGATACAATTCTCATGGATCGATGCCAAATGGGGAATTTCATATATCCAGGAATCAAAGCATCTCATTCTTAAACTTGTAAGTGCATCTATCAGCTCATCATGTATCACAAACATATCCTGTGCAGATGCACCAGTACCATCAGGCCTCACCCCAGCTTGTCAATGTATCCAATTCCCCTGTCAATCCCATTCCACACCCTAGAGGTCAAGCACCTCCACCTCCGACGCAATACAAAGTCAAGTGTTCCACTTATGAAACCAAATCTTTGCTTCAAGAGTTTACAGTTGAGGTGGAATACCAGAAGTATGCATTGGGCAAGCTCTGTTCTCTTCAGACTGACATCCTCAAATTTTGGGAGGTGAGTGAGGTTCATGTTATTGTATGGTGCAATGACTCACACCCTAATAGGCTAATAAAACCAAGTACCCAATGCTCTTTGCGATCACCATGGATTACTTAGTGATCCAGGCCATGTCAGTACCCTATGAAAGGGTATTCTTGTTGGCAAAGGAGACAGACACCACAAAGCAAAACCAGATTAGCCCCATGCTCATGGAGGCCTTGCAAACACTCAAATTCATTCTCAAAAAGAAGCGGCTCAACTTCATTAAGGGGTGGGCGACGCCATTAGCAGCCATGAGTGAGGGGTCGAAATCAGGTCTTAACCTTGGCAGTCTTTTCAAGGGCGATTCCGATGCCGCGATGGATAACATTCTGAAGGACTTTTGTACCTATGATTGAGAGTGAATGTCACATTTTTTTTAAACATTTCAACAATGAATGATGTCTAGTTTGCTACCAGCTCAGAGCTGTATATATGGGTGTGTTTGGGAAATTACAATAGTAAGGAACATGTCTTTGGTACCATCATTCAATGAACACATTCAGCCTGGTCACCACATCCATACTCCATCCTCCAACCACCATCAGCCATAGGTTGAGACTACTCCCCAAAGCTGCTGGTCGTCCTTAGCCTACACTGTATCCAACTGAATACAGTTATCCACCTTGTTGAATGCCCTCCCTCTCCCGCCCAGGCTATGGCCTTCCCACCTACTATGTCCCACCATGACATTCACCCTTCTGATCTCCTGCCTGAAGACACAGTTCAGTCAGACATTTGCCAACCTGCCCTTATCCGCAATTCTGTACCCCTCTCATAACCCGAACCCGACCCTTTGGTAGTCATAGACATTGACAACTCCACTGCCATCAATACTGTCTGCAGCCTCCTGTCCAACGACTTCACCAGGTCTTGCACCACATGGCTCCACCTTATTGCTTCCCTGATTACTGACATGCGGAATGGCATCTGCCAAAACCTCCTTCACAACCCCCTCCAGTCATGGCACCATGTTATGATCCACCCCAATTTTTCTCATCCTCGTCGGACCCCCTCCTCGTCACCCTGTCTATGCCTAAGCGACCATTACCATTGAACCCATCACCCCTGCCAGACCTGCCACTGCTGCCGCCCAGTGAACCATCCAAACTATCGTCACCCCTTGACCAACCACCAGTTGAGCCCCTTGTCCCCATCCCCTGGAACATCCATCGTTGGGAATACTCCTCAATGGAGATGTACCAAGAGCCACCCCCAGTAGAGAACCCACTGGAAGATCCAGACAGTCCTATGGAGGACGTGCTGCCCTTAGAACCAGAACCATTCATCCCATACGAACCTGACGTCCCTGGAGGCAACATGCATGCCTTGTCCCCAGAAGAGTCCCCTGTCGCACCTTGGGAGGAATACCTCACCGACCCTAGTCCTGTGTCCCACAAGCACTCCCTGTCACCTACAAGTCCCTCTTCAGTGCCCATACGCCAATGTACCAGTAGAGAAGGCAGTTACCACTCAATCATGCCTACTGCCTTGTCGCCCATAGTCAGCACCTCGCCCCAGAACCAGAGCAACTCACCAGTGTCCCCACAAGAGTCTGCAGACTCTTCCCCATCCATGCAGAGCTCTGCAGACAACGTGGATAGTGACATGGCCCTTAATTGGGTTACCATCAATACTGATTACCTTAAAGGGTAGCTGCTTACACTAGACACCCATTAGACTAGAATGGGTACGCAGACATCAGATCTCTGCAGATTTGCCTCAAACCTTGTGGTTGTTATCATGACGACGCTTCTCTTCTTGGAGTGACCCACCGCCATTGTCTAGGATCGATTAGGCAATTCCTTGATCCTTTCTATTGTCCTTACTCATTCTCTATTGTTTGACTCATACAGACCGCAGCACTTATCCGCGGACCTTCATACAATACAGACAGATGCCTCTTGACCAGAAGTACCTACCTTAGTGATAGTGGTCCGTGCACGAGCCTGCCTGTATATAAGCGCCCAGTATTTCGACAGTCAAGCCCTAAGCTTGACTTGATTCTCAATATCAACATTCTTGAAAGCTCCCCTAGTGCCTCCCCTTTCCCTCATCTCTTACATAAGCCACTCAGAGTCGTCTCTAGCAACCCTAGAGACTTCTACTCTATCAAAGTACTTGCCACCAGTTCACTCTTAGTACAAGTCGTACTATCAAGGCCTGTTGAAGCCTTAACACACCATCTCTTAAAGGTCTCCAAGTCACCGATGTACTGAAATACTCAGATCTACCTTATTCTGAGACAACCACAATCCTTTCCACACTTTCCAGTCGTTGCCATCTGAAGCTTGAGGATCTTGTCTGCAACACTATTGGAGCTTTGAAGTCAAAAGGTCTGACCCCCAAATTCCTGGCCTTGCGGCTAAAAAAAATCCTAGACCACTACCTCCAGGACAGTATACAGCCTTAGGAACATGTTGCAGTTTGCACTCAACTATCAAGACAGAGGAACACAAGGAGAACACCAGGCTTGTGGCGGCCTGTTCCCTTGTCCACTCCAAGACTGACACATGCACACGCCGCAAGGAATGTTGCCTGGCTCCCACTCAGGTCTTGCGCAGCATCTCCCACACTCAGAGCCCTTCCTTGTCCCCCTCCCTCCACTCTACAGACAAGATGCTGACTAAGGCGGATTTTGTGATAGGTAAGCAGACCCCAGCCATGGAACAGCAGCCCGCAGACTCTTCAGTCGGAGGCCACTCAACGATGCCACCCTCAGCTCCAGCTGGGGGTCAGACGACTAATAATTCCTCTGGGTCACCTCCCAATGTCCTGACAGTACAGGATGCGGGTCAGGCTATGATGCCTGCCAGGCCCATAGGGGCCACTGCTCCCCTGCCCATCCTGACTGAGGTGGCGAGCTCTCCTATGCCTGCTTCTGCTTCCCAAACCATATCTTCCCTGGTGGTAGCCTTGCTACCAACTGGGCCCACCCAGTCGTCGACAACACCGTCACCTGTGGTCGTCCCCTCTACAGGGACGCTGGAGGAGAATCGGCTTGTGGGAGCAATACAAGGATGACCCTGACAAGGTCGTCTCCCTTGTCCTCAGCCACATCAAAGCCCAAAGTAAAGCAAAGCTTGTGCTCGCCATTCTTGACCACATCAAGAAGACTGGCCTCCCTGTATCCAACTCAGAGAGTCCTCTTTTCAAGGTTACCTGCAACCTCGCTGCCCTTGAAGGCCAGTCATCAACCCAAGTTCACTTAAGGCAAGAGAGATCTTAATTCCCAGCCAAATGCTGTCGTATGAAGAATGCCTGATACAGATGGAGGCCATCCTCAAAGCTTTGTTAGGTAATAACTACCATGGCAAGTCTGGCCTTGGTCAAAATAAGTAAGCACAAAGCAGTATTTTCCTGAGCAGTGGTATCTTACAATTACTCAGAGCTCCAGCAACAGAGATTCTTAGAGAACTGAGCGACTCTAGGCACACAGTATTCAATGTGCTTCCAGCTTTTTTGGTGTATAAGGACCCTTGGCTGACTCTTGGTTCGTTGCACTGACTGCATGGTGTGATATCTACTGATCATCCATACAGCCACCTTTGAAGTTTATGTGCGCTAAGCATACAGAGCATATTTGCTCCTTTCCATTGATTATGAAGAGGGTGACAGCACAGATGGCGGCAAGGTGCCTAGTATCGTTATGTGGAGGTTCAACCTTGGCCAGTGTCGGTCCCCACCACAAACTCCACATCTAGATAAGCTTGGGTATATCTCTAAGCTTTCTATTCTCCCCATCAGCTAGCTTATGGTCATATTTAGCGAACTCCCTTGTCGCCATGGCTCTGTCAGCAACCTCACATGATCAATCGTAACCAGTCATAGCCCGTCCAGACTGGTGCCATCGCCTTGTTTATGAATGTAGATGTACTCGCCCTCAGGTTTGAACAGGTGGCCTTGACCCTTCCAGTCTTTGATGAAGCCAAGCACCACCAACAGTACAGCACCAACAGCCAACCTCCAAACATCCTTAATCTGGCCCTCCAACTTTTTTTTCACACTCCATTACAGCCAAGAATGTATGGTACTTGCAGTATATGCCTATATCTGTCAGCATGGCATTCAACAACACTGGGGCCCCATACAACCTCAGTGCAGTTATCACCAACAACACTTTTGACCAGGCGAAATATGGGCAATATTCTCCAATGTTCCTACTGATCACCTACACTTTCACATATGACACAATATTCGTAACCTATCCCACAGTTGTGGTCCACACCTACCTTTGGTACTGCAAAGATATTGCCTGCCGGTTCCGCTGCAGCCTGGGGGACAAAGCTGACATTCATGCACAACTCATGGCTGTTATGATCCACCCCAATTTTTCTCATCCTTGTCAGGCCCCCTCCTCGTCACCCTATCCATGCCTAAGCGACCATTACTGTTAAGGCTTCAACGGACCTTGATAGTACAACTTGTACTAAGAGGTAAACTGATGGCGAGTATCTGAAGACGTAGAAGTCTCTAGTGTTGCTAGAGACGACTCTGAGAGGCTTATGTAAGAGATGAGGAAAAGGGGGGGCACTGGAGAGCTTTCAAGAACGTTGATATTGAGAATCAAGTCAAGCTTAGGGCTTGACTGTCGAAATACAGGGCGCTTATATACAGGCATGACCGCGCACGGACCATGGTCACTAAGGTAGGTACTTCTGGTCAAGGGGGGGCTGTCTGTATCGTATGGTATTCCGCGGACAAGTGCTGCGGTCTGTATGAGTCGAACAATAGAGAATGAGCGAGAGCGAATGAAGGATCAGGGAATTGCCTAATCTATCCTTATCCAAGGAACAATGGCGGCGGGTCATTCCAAGAAGAGAAGCGTTGTTATGACATGATGACGACCACGAGGTTTGAGGTTGATCCGAGGAGATCTGATCTCCGCGTGCCCGTTCTGGTCTAATGGGCGTCTAGTGTAAGCAACTACCCTTTAAGGTAGTCCGTATTGATGGTGACCCAATTAAGGGCCATGTCGTTGTCCGCGTCGTCTGTGGAGCTCTGCATGGATGAGGGATTGTCTGCGGGTCCTCCAGAGGAGGTTGACTGGTAGTCCTGACTCTGAGGCAAGGTGCCAGCTATGGGCGACGAGGTAGTAGGCGTGATCGAGTGATAGCTGCCTTCTCGACTGGTGCGTTGGCGTATGGGTGCTGGAAAGGAACTTGTGGGTGACAGGGAATGCTTGCGGGACACAGGACTACTGGGCTGAGTGAGGTATGCTTCCCAGGGTTCGATAGGAGACTCTTCTGGAGACAAGGTATGTGTCTGTCCTCTGGGGACGTCAGGTTCATAGCGAGTGACTGGTTGTGGCTCTAAGGGCGGCGCGTCCTCCATGGGACTGTCTGGGTCTTCCAGTGGGTTCTCTACTGGGGTTGGCTCTTGGTACTCTTCCATTGAAGAGTATTCCCGACGATGGATGTTCCAGGGAATAGGGACGAGGAGCTCAACTGGGGGCTGATCAAGGGGTGACGATGGTTTGGATGGTTCACTAGGCGGTAGCGGTGGCAGGTCTGGCAGGGATGGTGGGTTCAATGGTAGTGGTTGTTTAGGCTTGGATAAGGTGACGAGGAGGGGGTCCAATGAGGATGAGAAAAATTGGGGTGGATCATAACAATTACCATTGAACCCATCATCCCTACCAGACCTGCCACTGCTACCGCCCAGTGAACCATCCAAACCATTGTCACCCCTTGATCAGCCCCCAGTTGAGCCCCTCATCCCTGTCCCATGGAACATCCATTGTTGGGAATACTTCTCAATGGAGATATACCAAGAGCCACCCCCAGTAGAGAACCCACTGGAAGACCCAGACAGTCCCATGGAGGACGCGCTGCCCTTAGAGCCAGAACCATTCATTCCATATGAACCAGATGTCCCTGGAGGCAACACGCACGCCTTGTCCCCAGAAGAGTCCCCCATCATACCATGGGAAGAGTACCTTGCCCCGGATAGTCCTGTGTCCCACAAGCACTCCCTGTCACCTACAAGTCCCTCCTCAGCACCCATACGCCAACGCACCAGTAGAGAAGGCAGTTACCACTCAATCATGCCTACTGCCTCATCGCCCATAGCTGGCACCTCATCCCAGAGTCAGGGCTACCAGTTGACCTCTCCCGGAGGATCCGCAGACAATCCCTCATCCACGCAGAGCTCCACAGACGACGTGGATAGTGACATGGCCCTTAATTGGGTCACCATCAATACAGACTACCTTAAAGGGTAGTTGCTTACACTAGACGCCCATTAAAACCAGAATGGGCACGCAGAGACCAGATCTCCTTGGATCAATCTCAAACCTCGTGGTCATCATCGCATCATGACGACACTTCTCTTCTTGGAATGACCCGCCGCCATTGTTCGACCCTTAAGGATGGATTAGGCAACTTGTCAATCTGTCATTCACTCTTGCTCATTCTCTATTGTTCGACTCATACAGACCACAGCACTTGTCCGCGGAGTACCATACGATACAGACAGCCCCCTCTTGACCAGAAGTACCTACCTTAGTGACCATGGCCCGTGCGCGGCCGTGCCTGTATATAAGCGCCCTGTATTTCAACAGTCAAGCCCTAAGCTTGACTTGATTAACAATATCAATGTTCTTGAAAGCTCCCCAAGTGCCTCCCCTTTTCCCACTTCTTACATAAGCCACTCAGAGTCGTCTCTAGTAACACTAGAGACTTCTACTCCTTCAAAGTACTCGCCACCAGTTCACTCTTAGTACAAGTCGTACTATCAAGGCCCATTGAAGCCTTAACAATGGCCAAGTATTCAGAGGTTCCTCATTGGTAGTTCCTCGCTCTTGGCATCACCTCATTTGTCCTAGGCATCATTGGCATTGAAGTATGTCATGTGGGGCTCCCAATCTGGGCATTCACTTTTGCTGCCACCTTCGTGATGATTTTTGTCATTCCCTTCAGCATAGTCCAAGCCATCACCAACCAACAGTTTTACCTCTCCATCCTTGCAGACATAATGTTCGGTTATATGCTTCCAGGGTGTCCACTTGCTACAATGGTCTTCAAAATGATGGGTGGGACTACTGTCCAGCAAGCGGTGTCATTTAGCAGCGATCTGAAATTCGGACACTTCATGAAAATCCCACCATGCCTCATCTTTTTTAGTCAGGTCATCTCCAAGATTGTAGCAAGTTTAGCCGCAATCCTAGCACAGGAGTGGGCTCTGGATAACATCCCCGACATCTGCTCTCCCCATCAGAAGCACTTCTTCACCTGCCCAAACCTCAATGTATTTAACACATCGTCAATCATCTGGGGTGGAATCAGCCCAAGACGGCTTTTCTCCACAGGAGCACTGTGAGCACTCTTACCCGCCTCTGATTGACAGGATGTTATGCATGGACTCTGCATATTTGTAAGGACTGCGACAAGTACTTACGGGTAAGCATTTAGAGTCTACCTTTAGTTATAAAGGTCACACAGATACGTTAGTGCAAAGCTAAGTTAAGACTAACTTAGATAGTATAGCAGACTCTAGGTGCTTGACTTAGAGTGCAAGAGGATTACTTAGAGTGATGGGAGCGGGAGTGAACGCTCTAAGGAGCTTTAGGTCCTGGGATTACTGCAGGTAAAGCAGAGACCAAGTCTGGAGAGTTGGGGGCTCTTCAGGAGGCCTTATATACATGAGCTACCTAGTCATCTATCTAACGAGTCAAGGGATGCGTAGCAAGCCTTGGTAATGGATGAGTAAGTAGTTACTAAGGTAAACTATCATATGCAAAAGAGATTACAGTCCGCAGTAGAGAACTGCTTCACGCGTTAGAGATATACCAAGAGGTATGACTCTGAATGAGTTGAAGTGACTTGTACAGTATGGCTGATGTAATGCATGGGAGTAGTGGTCGGAATAGGAAGGTACTGTGGCTGTAATGTAATTAGTATGCATTAAGTCATAGCTGCTATGTATCTAGATAACGGATAAGTCTGAGAATGCAGGAAAGCAGTAACGCAGACCAGGTATCGTACTAATAAGGAAGGAGAGCTGATATAAGCGAATGCGCATCGTTAAGTGGTACTTAACTGCGTAAATGCTTGATAAATCGAAGGAGCTGTAACATGACTCCCCAATCAGGTCTGAAATACTGTAAGCGATTGAAATCGGTTAAGGCGTCGAATGATCTTCAGATCTGAGATTTATCTAAGATGAAATGACTTAATGTCATGATGAAAATCAGCTTAAGTCGCAGATGATATCGTAACAAATCTGGTTAAGTAGATTTGTAAGTGATGGAAGTTTACTTAATATCATTCGAGGGAGATGAATGACACGTGTTTGCGGAATCGGAATAGAGACCGGACGAACAGGTAATCTGACAGAAAGAGACAAATACTTTGAGACGTGTAAAGTAATAACGGAACGGAAAGGTAAGTGGTAATAACCAAATTAAGTATGAAATGCGTCAATGATGAGAGTCAAGAAAATAGTAAGCATAAGAGGGAAAAGAGAAGCGAAGGGTTAGTCTAAATTTAAACCCTTAACGTAATAGTACAGTTTAGACGGAACTAGAAAAGTGGAAATCTTGACAAAAAGAGAAAACAAATAAAGGAAAGTCCACAAGTTGAGTGTGGACGGGAACGGGCTGTGGCATAAAAGAAGGTACCATACTGCTACACTAAGGTAGTCCATATAGTAAGTAATACGCTTGTAAGTAAACCAAGTCCAAAATGCTAAAGATAGCGATATTGGTAGGTGTTACCTATTTGAAGCAGAATACATTCTTGTTGCAGGGACACTCGCGGCGAATGTGTCCAAGTTGGTGGCACTTGTGGCAGCGCTTGCTCTTGGTAGAGTGTGGGCCAGCCGGAGTGGGCTTCCTGTTCTGGTATTTGCAGATATCACGGGCGTGATTATGTAAAACACGGATTTGGTTAGCATAATCAGTCGGAAGAGGGCATGGTATGTGTACAGGAGTGAAAGCGGGAGTGCACGCGGAGGCAGGCGGGCTGAGTGCGATCGCTCCGGACATGTAGCGGTCGATGGCAGTGTTGGTGCCGGAATGTGTAATGTGACTGTGGAAGGGGGCGACGGCGCGGAAGAATGTGGCATAGGCTTCGGGGTATCCTTTGAAGTCTTCCACATGGGCGAGAATACGTCCTAAAACGTTAGCGTTCTCAAGCATGCTGAGCGCTTCCATACGTCGCTCCAGATAGTACATGTGACATTCTTGGAGGGTGTTGATCTGGCGCTGAGTGGCGTACTGTGCCTCTTGGTAATGGCGGTAAGTGAGGACTCCTGCGAGGAGGTCCTTGGGGCAGTGTTCGGCAAGGATCCAGTCGATTACCTTACCACATTGTGCCTTGGAGTCTAGGACTTCTAGCTGCGAGGGGGTGAGCGTCGGGCATATGTAATTGACGGGGGTAGGGCATAAGCCTTGGAGTGTAATCGGATAGTTCTTGCCGAAGGTGCCGGCGATCTCAGGTTGTGTGATCGTGAGATCGTACTTGATCCAGGGGGCGACGATCTGTTCGTGTGGCATGGCGGGATCTGGGATTAGTAAGTGGAAGTAGTCGGGGGAACCAATAGTGTTGAAGATCCATGGCTCGCCAGGGTTTTCTCCGCTGAGTTTGATGTTAGGTGAGCACATGCCATTACTGTGGATCGGAGATGGAGGTGGAGATGGCCAAGCGTCTAAGACGCCAATCTGTGGGTCTTCATCTTCATCTTCGGATGAAACAAGGGTGGTGGATGACGGAGTGGATAGGTGCAGTGGCTGGGCGTTGTCCCATGTGCACTAGGAAGGTGTCCAGTCTTCATAGGGGGGTGCCGACCAGTCGGTGTCAGCTAGTCATTTCAATTGTGAGTACATCTGATATAGATGTTGTGGTGATTTCTTATGTGAATCGTCTATGGCTTTGGTAAGCATTGCCATCGCTTCTTCACAGTGGATGGTCCATAGGCCGTCGGTGGGCGTGATGTTAGTAAGATTCTTGACCAGAGGGAGTTCGACCTGCTGGTACTTGGGCTTGGGTTTGTTCTGATTGAATAAGTCATCAATCGGTGGGAGAAGAGGGGGCGCTTCTTCTTCTTCTTCATCTAGATCTATCTTGAAGAGGAGAGAAGGAGGGGTGTACTCATCGCTGCTGCTGTTGATGTCCATGTCACTTGGGGATCCTGGTTCAGTGATAGTAGATAAGGAGCGTGGTGCCCTTTTTGCAGCAACGTCGGCAAGAGTACAGAGTGCAGTGAACATGTTGGTTGGTTGTAAGAGTGGAGAGGAGTGGAGTAGAGTGTACAGAGTGAACTGAGGACTTTGATGACTGAACTGAAGGTCTTTTATATCTTCAGAACTCATACTTTTGTGCTGAGATATTCTTCTAAGAGTTCAGGTGCATGTACGTCCTTTGCGTCTACCCATTGATTGTCAGCAGATGGATATCCTTTCCATCTTACTAAGTATTGCATCTTCTTGTTCTTGCCTGTGCGTTGGGTATTGATAATCTCTTCTATTTCATATTCTTCTTCTCCATCAATAATCTTGGGAGGTGGTTGTGTGTATGTTTCTCCATAAGCTTCTGTTTCATTGTACAGAATTAGAAGGTCTATGTGAAACACATTATGAATCTTCATTGTTGATGGAAGTTCTATGCGATAAGCGACCAGTGATATTTGTTTTAGAACTTTGAATGGTCCGTATCGTCTTGGTGATAGCTTCCTTGAAGGTGTATTGACTTGGAGATTACGAGAGTCTAACATTACTTTATTGCCTGGAGATAACGTTCTCTTTGGTGTGTAATGCTTAATATGTTTACTAAGTGATTGTTGTGCATCTGTTCGTGCTTTCTGTATCGTTAGTAATCGTTGATGTGCACTAGGATTAGTGTCTTCTTTGATTGATAAGTTTGCGGATGGATTGATTCCTAAGATCAATTGATGTGGAGTGTATTTAGTGTGTTCATGCTTCCATGAGTTATGTGCAAATTCTGCGATTGGAAGTAGTGTACTCCAGTTGTCTTGTTGTCCATTAACAAACTCTTTGAGATAGTTTTCTATCCATAAATTCATGCATTCAGTTTGTCCATCAGTATGTGGGTGGAATGCTGAACTAATATTCTGTTGAATGTTTGTCGCTTTGCAAATAGCTTTACTAAAGTTGCTTGTAAATCTTGGATCTCGATCTGATATGATTCGTTTAGGAATTCTGAACCAAGGGAATAGGTGTTGTAAGTATAACTTTGCAATGCCTTGTCCATCTATGGTTTTGTTGCAAGGTATGAATTTTGCTGCTTTGGAACATCCTTGATCTACGATCGTGAGGATTGAATCATAAGTGTTTGAGGTTGGTAGATCGGTAATTAAATCCATTGAAACATATTGAAAGGGGCCTTGTTCTACAAATGTGTTTAGGTGATAAAGTGGTGCGCGTTTCATGTGTGTGATAACTTTTGTTTCTTGACATGTTGCGCATCCTTTCACATAATCTTCTACAAATTTGCGTAATTGTGGTCCTTCATAGTTTTGTTTGACTAAGTCGTATGTATTAGAAATGCCTGGATGACCACTGATGGGTGAGTCATGGATTTCTTGTAAGACTTTGCGACATGTTTCAGGATTATCTTCTAGATAAACCTTATTAACTTTGATTTCTTTGTTGGTAAATAAGGTTTTGGGTAGGAGTGTAACACTTTTATTAGGATTTACTCCCTCTTCAAAGTCTTTTCTTCAACTAAGAAGGTCAGCAATGGTATTGCTTTTACCAGGAAAGTGTGTGATTTCAAAGTTGTAATCTTGTAGAAATTCGTGCCATCTAGCTTGTCTAGGGCTGATCTTTTGCGGAGTCTTAAAATATTTAAGATTATTGTGATCGGTCCTAATGAGGAATTTCTTTTGTGCACCTAAAAGAAGCTGACGATTAGCCTTTAGGGCGTTAATGATTGCTAATAGTTCGCGATCATATATGTCATAATTTCGTTCAGCTGGTAATAGTGTTGCCATGGCTCGGCTAGGAGCCGACCTCCAAGCCGGAGCTGGTCGCTTATGGCGGCCCGGCTGACACAGCCAATCCCGGGAAAAGGTCGGCCGTGGTAGTCGACAACTCAACTCAAGTCGCGACCAGGGGTCGACCTGAAGTCAACCATAACCGCTTACTGCTGTGGGCACCTGCCCAGTGCTCTTCTGCCTCATGGCAACGCACTCACCCCGCTCCGTTCAGCCAGCACACCACCAGAAGTCCAAGCGGGCGTCATTGCAGCCTCGCAGGTCTCACGACCCGCTGCTCGCATGTGTGTCGGCCGTGACGTCGCAAGGTCTCGACGAACAACGCTGCACCCAGCGCCTGCATCCACCACACCCCGACCTCTTTGACCCCTGTGGATGGGAAAGGTGTGACAATGCCGACGAGGAGCTCGGTTGAATAGGTGAGTCGCTTCCCCCCCCTTCTTCTGTGCCACACCCTACCGCGCACCCCCATGCTCTTCGTGTCTGACTTGCCCGAAGCATTAAAAAGACCACCGCTCCTTCTTTCATACCGTCTCACCACCATCCCGCTCCTCCAGCACGGAGACGCATCGACGCAACGAATGGGGCCACACTGCATCATCGCCCCCGTTCATGCTGGCTGAGTCATTTCTTCCCGCTCACCTGTACGTTTTTCACTTGCTTTTTTTCCCCTGGTCGTCCCCCATTGCTCCTCTGCCTCTTGCATGCAGTTCCACCTATTATCCGCCCAATTCAGCCACCACCGACCCCCTTCTTCGACCCACACAGAGACTATTGCCGCGCTGGCCGAGCCGTCTCCTCACGCTCACCGGTTTGTTCCTCTCACTCGCTTTTGTATTTTTCTGACTGGCCCTGCACCGCTCCTCTTGACCCCTCTCCATCATTATTGCCCCTCTCATCACCGCTGGCACGCTCAGCCCTGAAGTAATGCTGCACAAAATCGACGGCAACGAATGACGCCCGTGCGCACTGGCCTGGCACACGCCAAAGGCTGACGCCTCCCGCGGTTTCTGCATGCATGACCTGTGGTCGGCACGCGCGTCATTTTGAGTGCGTTATTACTATGTATTTCTTTCTCTGACTACTTCAACAACTGCAGCCTCAACCAACAACGTACCGCAATGCCCAACCGTGCAGAGAATGCACGGTGTATCCTTTTGTTTTATTTTATTCCGCAAGCATGTCACACTGTCACCAACGAAATGGGCCGGCCTGGAGATGCCGAAACGCGTGTGAATACATTTGGTGTCGTGTCATCATCACGTTCTAGAATCGCCGCTGCGCTCTGCCGCTGGATCAGCAGTCCCATTTCGTCGCCGCATTCTGGTGACTGCCTCTGTTTCGTCCCTGTTGCCTCCTCTTGCTGATGATCTCTGGCTCAAACTCCAAACCCCAGCTGAGTGCTCGCCCCTATTCTCGCTGTCACGTCATCGTCTGCCCTGCCCCCCATGTCCTCAAATCGCCGCTACGCCTTGCCGCTGGCCCATGCCTGTGAGCGGCACTATTTTCGTCCATGCATTCCGGTGAGTGCCTCTGTTTCGTCCCCGTTGTCGCCTCTTGCTGGCTCGAATTCCGGCTGCGCTGCTGCTGCGCCTCACCTGGGTGCTGGCCCCTATTTATCGCCCTTGCATCATCGCCATGTTCCCCAGCTCGAATCGTGGTATGCTTGGTCCAAATCGTGACCATCATGGACCACTTTGAGTGCACTAACTGCGTCACCCTCTCCAAGCTTTCGCTGCTGTCCCTCTCCGCCCTTGCGTGCATTGCCCTCCTGCTGGCTCATTGCCTATCATATGTCTACCTGGGCCCCTCACATGATCTTTGGTGCTCAGTGTGCTGTTTTCACCCATCTTGACCAGTGTCATGTATAATAGTGA
>Ga0307510_10001369_pt1 | contig 26642 bp, 23 predicted proteins | sample 12_EM_MG_FD_207224 | JGI IMG/M metagenome (GOLD analysis project Ga0307510, IMG submission 207224) | Populus trichocarpa ectomycorrhiza microbial communities from riparian zone in the Pacific Northwest, United States - 12_EM | ecosystem: Host-associated > Plants > Roots > Unclassified | place... | reverse complement strand
GCTCAGGTCCACATTTTTGTATAGCATGTCCATGAATATTTCTACGCGGAACAAATATTCTCGGGTTTCTTCAAAACAAAAAGGCCATCAATAAAAAAATAATATTGAAGGAGTAGTTGTTTAGACTTTAGACAGAGGAGGGAGAGAATAAAAAAAATAGTGGTTTTAGTTAAATGAGGAACAAAAACAAAAGGTTTAAAATGCATAAGTGCTACTTCGTGCATATTCAGGGTCAATCGAAGATTTTTTTTATGATGGTCTTAACCTTGTACATGCACACTGATTATTTTTTTTTATTAGTTATTAACTCATATTAAAATTCACATTAATTTTTTTTTTAATTTTTTAATATAGAATATAAAATTCATTAATTTCTATATTAATTTTTTTTAATATAGAATATACTATACGTTAATTAAAAAAAATTGTGTTTTTTAATATAAAATATTTTTTTTATGTTTAATTTGAGATGAAAAATACTTTGAAATAATCTTTTTAAATTTATTATTTACAACAAATATAATCTATTTTTATATAAATTGTTTCTAATTTTTTAATATATGATATTAAAACTTTAAATATTATTTTTTAAGTTAATGTAAATTAATCTATGTAATCTAGGACCCAGCCTGGATGCATAAACTCCTGATAATATTTAATAAAGTTTTGAGCCATATTTAATAAAGTTTTGAAGGTTGGAGACTTATACGCGAAGTGCATCATTGGCTGGGGGCTAATCCGCAGTTTTCACGTAATAATAATGATAATAATAATAGCAAAAACCTTACCGTCAACCTCCAGCAAGAACAACTGAAGACGACACGTGTTAATCACAGCTCACGGTTTCGTCGTCCTCGTCCTTCCTATTTCCTGTCCGAAGTTTTTGACCAGGTCCACCGCGTCCTTTACATCCGCAACAACTCCTGACACTCAGAAAATCACTTTCAAAAACCCTAATCACGGATAAAAATTCAAAACCCTTTTTTCCTCTCCAATGCAAAAAATAGAAACTAAAAAATCTCCTCCATTTTATACCCTCTCCAACAAACATTGCTCCTAATCTCCTAACACCGCCAAAATTATAGAAAACCTCCTCCTATGATTCCCAGGATTTGATAAAAGATCAAAATCCAAATCCAAGAATCCCTAATTTCAGCTTATTTTGATTCCAATTTGAAGGAACTATACTAGGGTTCAATGGATCGAAACCACATCGAATCAAATTCCTACAAATATCTAATAACAAACAAATCATCTTCATGGCTCGAAATCCGATTATTCTACGTAAGAGTAACTCCTTGCGTTATCGAAAGCGTACCCGACCACCTGACCATCCGCCATCTCCGTCGTTCAATCAGCACTCCACTCGAAATAAACGGCTCTAAAATCCCCTCCTCTGATTCCGCCTCCTTAACCCTCCGTCGCGACCGCCTCAACAAGGAATCATCGGAGGTCACGTATGTTAGCACGGACAGCGTGCGCGTCACCCGCGGGGTTGAATTTGAAGTATTAGATAACAAGGACATGGTTTTGTGTGGGTCGTTGGAGAGGATCGAAACGACATCGTGGGGGAATAATGGGGGTGTAGGGGGGTTGGAGAATGATGCGAAGACAGGGTGGAGTTTAGAATGCTGTGTGGCGGCTGGTGTTTTTGAAGGGAACTCGGTGTTTAAATTGGGGGTTTCGGCGCCGGTGATCGAGGTCTATATTGCTGGTTGCTGTGGAGGTGTGCCGGTGATTTTGACGAAGACCATTTTGGTTGGTCCCATGAAGAAACCGTCCAGGTATGCGATGCTCGATGCGATTCCAGAGGATGAGGAGTTGGATAATAGGAAGCAAAACGGTGTTATTAGTAATGGGTTGGTTAGACAACGCAAAGTTCAGGTAAATTAATCCTGTTGTCATTAATGCATCTCTCTTTGTTTGGATTTTTAATCAGAAATAGAATGATGGGAAATTTAATAGTTTTGTTTTAGAGAAGTTAATCGAGGAAATGCAAGTCTTTTGTTGTGTATTGGTTGTTATGTTGTAGGGAAGTGCGGTTGTGAATGTTGTAGGCTTTTTGTTTGATTGCCTTATCGTTGCTCAAGTTGGATTGAAGCTACGTGAGTTGAGTTAATTCTGATTATGATTTAATTTAAGTTTTGTATAATGCAGGTAATGTGGATTTTGATGTTGATTGTGTTGTTTTAAGTTGTAGTTCTGCAATGTGTCTGAGCACTGGAGCATTAGGTTTGCTGGTCCTTGTTCTAAACTGTGTCCAGTGAATGTAATTGTATGACGATTTTTTTCCCCTGAATCTATCTACGGTACCCACATTTTTTATTTCATGAGAAGTAGGTGCAGCCTCTTGAACCACTTGTTTATTTGGCGAGAGAGAGGAAGGCAGCTTCCATGTAACATGAGTGTCTCCCTTGAAATTATAACTACCTGTACAAGTCTATCAATTGATTACATTGTGGTGCAGCTTGGAGTTGGTCACAAATGATTTGTTGGATAATGTGCTCCTGTCTTCTTGAAATAAATCATGCAAATACGTGTTCCTCAAAGGAAGCAATTACGGTCTTCTAGATATTCAACTGTAGATCAGCTTTAAGAAGCTTAACAAACTCTTGCACAGGACAAATTGGAAAATTTTCTGATATATTGTGGACATCTTTTTTTCATGTGTTAATCAATGTGAATCCATGATGTGCATAGCTGCTTAGGTTGAATACAAGGACAAACATGAGCATGATTCAATATATATTGAGTGATTTTCTGATTATGTGTTTTAGAAAGGTTGTTGACACCTCAGTTTACTTGGAACAGCATCCCTTCGTCAGCAGTTTGTGCTATTTCAATTGTCTCATCAACATTGGGCTCTTGTGCAGATTACTGAAGCTGAAGATGATGATGGCTATGAATCAGATGAGAAAATTGGAAGCCAATACTACTCAGAAGACATGTATTATGGTGAGGATGGACAACTCTCATGGTTTAATGCTGGTGTGAGAGTTGGTGTTGGAATTGGCCTTGGGATGTGTCTTGGTGCTGGCATTGGTGTTGGACTGCTCATGCGTTCATATCAAGCAACTACGAGGAATTTTAGGAGGTTTTTATGAACCGGATATTCTGTCTAATAGCTTGTTACTGTGGATGAACAAAAACAGCTGGAAATATTTCAGAATGTAGAAGTACATCTGTAATATTGCTCAACAGACGAAGTCGAAGGAGATGGGGAACATATAAGGCAGGCTTGATCTGTTAAGTGTGAGTTTCGGTAAATGATACGGAACTTGTACAATATTTTTGTTTGGTAGTTGTAAGATCTATATATCTTGACAAGGAGACCAGCTTAAAGTTCGTCATCTCATTCCTCTAGTTGCGTATAAGATCATGACTTGTGGTGGTCCAAATGGAAGTCGGATATAATGCAAATTTGCTTAAATATTTGGACTAGCAGAGCTTGGGAGTAGACTCTGGAGGGAATGACAGCCTCGATCTTCCGAAGAACCTGCAAGAGATATGCAGGCCTGCATGGGTTTTTGGTGGTGCCAGTGTGCCTCTATAAAAATGCATATAGTTTTCTGGGTCCTGTAGTGTATTTGTGTAGCTCTCTCTCTAATGTAAGTGTAACAGGTTTATTTTCTCTTGTTTCAAACTCAAACTACTGCGTCTCATTTTTGCATTTAATTAATTTGTTTAAAGCTGCTTGTTGCATTTCTGAAATAATGGGGAAGTGTTTTGACGACATCTCATATCGGAGTGCTGTTATTTCTGTGATCTGATTTTTGCTATCTTTGGAGGAACGTAGAAGCATTGAACCAGGTATTTATTTCCATTTACACCCGGGCTAAACCCATATGAAATGCTAGTTTTTCTTTTTATGCACTCGAGTATTCTCCCCCCAAGTGCACTTTCTTTTTATGTGAAAGGCCTTCGAAACCCGCTTTCACCAGTGGTGAAATGACAACCGACAGGGCGGGGAAGGTAAATTCTTCTGACAGTGGTTTTTCAAATTTTCACTTCCTCCTCTTGTAAGAAAGAAAAACTGCTAGTGGTTTAAAGAAAGCCGCCCAAACAGGGTAATAGCAATACTTCACCGTCTCTAATTAGCGACCTATGTTGTTGGTAGCGACTGGCAAAACCCTGGTCATGGTTGCAGTTTTTTTTTTCCTTCCACGTGGGTATCCTTACTGAGAATAAATCTCTAATGGGTAATGATGGTCTTAAAAAAACACTAAGCCTAATTATGAAAACATAAACACTTTACTTATTTTCATTAATAAAAAAAAAATAAAATGAAGTGAGGGACTCGAAGTCATCGAAGCATTACTGCAGCTTTTCAAAACCCCAAGGACGAGGGGTCAGAAATAGTCTACTGCTCTAGACAAGCAAGGGTAGGGTAGGGGAAGGGACTTTTCACCATCTCCCTCCCATCCAAACCATAGGAAGCAAAAACAAACCAACAGAAAAAACGACACTCCATCAGCCTCTTTCTCTCACATTTCAGTTCACAAATAAGTAAATAAAAAAGAAGCTCTTTTCCCTCCTCCTCCATTGTACCCACCCAAAAAATGGCCAAATTCCTCACGTTAAACCCTAACTAGTACAAAAATTGTAAATGAGCGCCACGACTACCAGATCTTTAGCGACAATGTCACACCGCCGTAACACTAACACTCCTCCTCCTCCACAGCAACAGCAACAGCAACAGCAACAACAACAACAACAACGTCTCCCTCTTGTTGTCACTCTCAACTGCATCGAAGATTTTGCCATCGAACAAGACTCCTTATCCGGCGTCGCTTTAATTGAACACGTCCCTCTCGGCCGCCTCTCCGATGGCAAGATCGAATCTGCCGCTGCCGTCCTCCTCCATTCACTCGCTTACCTCCCACGCGCCGCCCAACGCCGTCTCCGTCCTTACCAGCTCATCCTATGCCTGGGGTCGGCTGACCGAGCTGTCGACTCCGCTCTCGCTGCCGATTTAGGTCTCCGGCTTGTACACGTGGATACTTCTCGAGCCGAGGAGATCGCTGATACGGTTATGGCTTTGTTTCTAGGCTTGCTGCGCCGGACGCATTTGTTGTCAAGACATGCCTTATCAGCTTCCGGTTGGCTTGGCTCGCTGCAGCCGCTTTGTAGAGGAATGAGGAGGTGTAGAGGTTTGGTATTGGGCATTGTTGGTAGATCTGCATCAGCTAGATCTTTGGCTACTAGAAGCTTAGCTTTTAAAATGAGTGTGCTGTATTTTGATGTACACGAGGTACTTATTCACGCACTTTAGAATTTTCAGTTATTCAAGTTGCTTAGATAAGTGTTGATTTTGATGCCAAACAATGTCGTTTTTAGAATTTTTTTGTTGCTTGTGAATTAAATAGGAGAAAATTGTTAGATTTTTTTAATAGGATTGGCTGATGGGTTAGTAGAGCCATTTGAAGTTAAAAGAATTTTTTTGTTTTGTGGATGCAGTTGATTTATGGGCAGATCAGAAATGATCTTCATTGTGATGTTTATGGGGTTTATGTGGAGATAATACATTTCGTGTCTGTAAATATTTCCAAATTAGTTGGTTATAAGGCACAAGTTGTTTTCTTATCTTTGTAATGAAAGAAAATAAAATCTTGGTTTAGCATACCCTGTTATATTTGATAAGCTTGGCATTTGGAAGATGCAATTTGGGTATGATTGAGAAACATTCTTTTAGAAGTTGATTAGTTGTGGGATTTGATGTTTTTTGAAGTGTTGCTACTCTCTAATTTAATGCATTGACTTGTTGTGCGCTCTTTTGCTTTTATTTTCCGGTGCTCAAGTTATTTGCATTTGCATTTGCATTTGCTCTCCATTCACGTTTTTGCCTAAATTAAATAATGCAGGGGCCAGGAAAATTAACCAGGTCTTCTATTACATTTCCTTTAGCTGCTCGAAGAATGGATACTCTTAATGATTTACTGGCTGCAAGTGATCTTATTTCACTTCACTGTGCTTTAACTAATGAAACTGTTCAGATTATCAATGAAGAGTGCTTGCAACATATAAAGCCAGGCATATTACTCTCCTTACTCATTTTGAGAAGTTTGCAATGATTTACTTCCTGTTGATATTTATGTGGAAGGAACCTCTTTGCTTTCTTATAGGGGCATTTCTTGTGAATACGGGCAGCAGTCAGCTGCTGGATGATTGTGCTTTGAAGCAACTTCTGATTGATGGGACCTTGGCCGGTTGTGCCCTGGATGGTGCTGAAGGGCCACAGTGGATGGAAGCATGGGTATGTATGATTTATGAATTGGATTATGATGTTATTTTTAGGATATATACAAAAAGTTTAAATGGAGTATGTTATTTCTTGGAATCTATAACGTTTCATGGCCAATTTGAAATATCAGTTACTTCATAAAAAAATTAATAACATACTCTCCCCCTTCTAAATAACTTAGCAAGTTGGGTTGGGTAGGTTGATGGACACCCCTAGTTGTCTCTGTTTAGTATCATTTCAGTGGTAACTAAAATGCCGAGCGCTATAAAACATGCTCCTTCCAGTTTAATTCAAAAAAGTTGTGGGCCTGTATGATTTATATTGCCTGTTGCCCTATTTAATCACCCTTTTCCCCTGGTAGTCAATTTGTATTTTTTTTATTTATACCAGTAGCCTACAATGTTCAACTGCGATCGAATGCTCATGTGGCATTGCTGCTTAAAGCAAATGTCTTGATTCGTTTTGGCCTAAATCAACCATTGCTTTTCTGAATATACATGTTCCTCAGGAAAAAACTCTATCCTCGTCAAACTTTCCATTGCTAGAGTATGGATTGGAACAAAATCAAATTCTTTTTTTTTTTTTTTTTTGTAGTTTTAGATGGTAAAGGCCCTTATCGTTACACTTCCTGTTTAGATATAGTATGGTGAGCGGTAAGGGTTGAGGTCTCAAAGCACTGAGCATGGTCTTTGATTTTTGGTAATGTTTGGAAAAATGTGTGCTGTAGACTAAGATTTTATGTGAATGTTGTATGATATTTAACTCAGAATATAGCACCTCTGACTGAGTGATCCATCCCAAACTTTTGCTTCAGGTAAAAGAGATGCCCAATGTATTGATACTTCCACGCAGTGCAGATTACAGTGAAGAAGTGTGGATGGAGATAAGGGAAAAAGCTATCTCTATTCTGCAGTCATTCTTCTTTGATGGGATCGTACCAAAGAATGCTGTTTCTGATGAGGAAGGGGAAGAAAGTGAAATAGGTGATGAAAGTGAACAATTTCACAGGCAAGACAAAGAAAGTACTCTGCAGGATTCTGTTGGTGAGCAATTGACCGATGATATTCAGCTAACTCCAGAAACCTCTCGCAAAAAAGTCAGTGGTCAATCAATAGAATCTACCAGCCAAGCTCAGGGTTCTGGCATGTCTCAAAATACAACCACAAGATCTGATGAAAGACGCAGCCGATCAGGCAAGAAGGCAAAAAAAAGACATGGCCGTCAAAAACCTCGACAGAAATCAGACAATCCTTCTCAATTAGAGAAAGAAAGTACTTCACATCAAGAAGATGATACTGCTATGAGTGGCAGTGATCAAGTCTCCAGTTCTCGGTTTGCTTCCCCTGAAGACTCAAGGAGTAGGAAAACACCAATAGAATTAATGCAAGAATCAAGTTCAGGCCAGCTTTCAAGATCAGGCAAGAGGCTCAGTGGAAAGTCTGATGAGCTGCTCAAAGATGGGCACATTATAGCTTTATATGCAAGAGATCGCCCTGCACTCCATGTTTCCAGGCAAAGAGCTAAAGGAGGTGGTTGGTTCCTGGATGCTCTGTCAAATGTAACAAAAAGAGATCCTGCAGCCCAGTTCCTTGTTGTTTTCAGAAACAAGGTTTGTTTGGCAGGAATCATTCATGCCTTTACCACATTTTCCAACCAATTCATCATATTACGGTTGCTAGCATAATTGGATAGGTTAACTGTTGAGTTCGCTAATGTGTTTTTGTGGATGCATTTTTTTGCAGGACACAATTGGGTTGCGCTCTTTTGCTGCTGGTGGAAAGTTATTGCAGGTACTTTATATCTTGTAAGATTAAGTAGTTGGAGAGTGCTGCTGTACTGGTATGATAAGAAGTTACTGTTTATGGGCACTAATATCTGCTCAAGTTCTCATGGTGTACTAGTGTGATATGGTCGTGCTTCTACAACTAGCACTGTTCCTTTTCTTTTGCTGATAGGGCCTTCTTTACACACTTTGAGTTCTCGGAACATGTTTATAACTGGGGCATACTTAATCTTCGTATCTGTTTGTGGAGCATAGAATGTTTTTATGTATTGCTGCTTTACAGTGCATTGGTTTAGGGAAGTAGACATTTGCTGTGTGAAATCAGACTTTGGATTGATTATTTTGAGGGTTGCATGTTTTCAAAGAAGATGGAAGCTTATTATTGTTTAATCAGGCGCTCTTTTTGTTCTCAATTATGCTCTTCATTTGGAAAGCAAAATGAAAATTGTGCTTAGAGAATCTGCATCTATGATCTATGTCCTGTCATTCATTTTCCAGCATGATTGAATGGTAAATGCCTAACTTGCTAAAATTCAGGTATCTTGATGTAATTATTTGGTTGCTTGGGATTAAGGTCGAGTTCTATTTTGAAAATCGCAGATTAACAGGAGAATGGAATTTGTTTTCACCAGTCACAGTTTTGATGTTTGGGAGAGTTGGATGTTGGAAGGTTCTTTGGATGAATGCAGGCTGGTTAACTGTAGAAATCCTTTGGTACATTTCTCTCCTCTTTGTATTATGCTGCATGATAATTTTCCTCCAACTGTCTTAAACTCACTTGAGCTCCAATAAACAGAGATCTGTAATGGTTAATTATAGTCCCTCTAGCTAAAAAATAGTGGTGCTTAGATGGTTACTAAGATTAATTTTTCAGTAGGGCATCAACACACATGAAGCAGTGCATGGAATTTTGATAAATCCATCATTCTTAACTAGCTACCTGCCTTCCACCCTGCACTTGCACAGAGGAAATCCAATTCCTATTTACCTGTCCTCTCTCCTTTGAATTGCCTTAATTTGTGCAAAAAATTGCAGGCTATTTTGGATGCACGTGTCGAGATTCTGGCCGCCATAGCGGAAGATGATGGTGTTACTCGTTGGCTAGATTAGATTGTGATAGCAAGATTTGAGAAACCTAAACTTATTTTTTTGCCCATCTCACAATTCTTCTCAGCTACTCATTTTGTTTTCTCCTTAAGTTTGTTGTTTCCTCGAAACAATTTGTAAAAAGCATTCTTTTCTGTTTCCTTTTTTTTTTCCTTCTGGTTTTGTAAGTTATCAGTTATATATGCATCCATTACCCGCGGGATGTATGGCCCTCTTGCAGAAATGAATGTACTTCATAATTTATGAGAACTGTCCATTTTTTCGTCAAATGGATCGTTGTTTCTACCTCAATGAATTAATGAAATTCCATTGCAGTGTCCATTTTGTTGTTGTCGAAGCTAGTAGATGGTTGTCAACCACTGCTTTATCATCATCTCTACCTTTTATTGTAGCTGCGCTAGCGTCTGGGCTTGTGAAGTAACTGCTGATCAATAACAGAACTTCTAAATTCGCTAAGGTGGGCGTGCTTTGAATCACTGAATAAGTTCACAAGGCATTTCATCCTTCAATGATTCCAAAAATCCTTGACGGGAGAGAAGTCAGAATTTTTAAACAAGATCATAGTACAGGTGGTTGAGCAAGATTTTCTGCTTCACTTTCTTTGATAATGCTGTCTTAATAATTAAATGCACTCGTGTATTAAGCTAATGTCTATTTGCAGTAAGCACACCAAATTTTCTTTCAGGGTCAGTATACATAAAAACAGAGATGCTAATGGTTTTTTTTGCCTGTAAGTATCAAGCTTGGTGGCCTTGGGCGGTGAGGCTGCGCTAATTCTTCCCTAGTGATCTGCAAGATTTCAGTTTTGGAATGATAAAGCCGTAAAGGTAACGCTAGATCCAGCAGGTCCTTAATCTAATAAAGCAAGAATGTCCCATTGCTGCAGTTTGCAAAGGAAAGCTCACATGGTTTTTTGGAGCCCACAACTTGGCTTGAGAGAGGGGGAAACTATGGGGGACAGGAAAGCTTTTGCAATCGCCATTCGTATATACATACATAATGCTTCAACACCTCCAATCAATATCAGCTGATCTCGCACCGACCATTTACATGATCAAAATAATTGCTTAAAATTTCATACTCGTGTTTCGGATCTCTAGTCTTAATCAATACTGCTTGATATCGACCAAAGTATATCAGCTAATAATATTCGATCTTCTTCCGAAGCTGGAGAGGAGGTGGGGACAAATCTTAAGCTCGAATTCTACCTTCGTTTTGCGATCTGAAGGGGTCATTCTTGTTGTCACTCTTTATTTTCTATCGGAGGCCTGTGTTCAATTATACAAAACAGCTCACAAATATTCTCAGGTTTCCGAACGAAGCATCCATACTGCAACTACTATATTTACGAAAAAAAATTTATTTGAATCGGATGGCCTAGAGAGCAAATGCATTTACTGATGTTTTTTATTGCTAAATATACAGCACGTTGTCTTGGATACATCGTTGCCCGATGTTACGAGAGTATCTGCTCAGGAAATTCTGTTGGGGACTTTAATCAATACAGGGATCAACAAAGTAAGCAATTTCTCGGTCGCTGTCACTGAATAATTGGTTACACTGGTTCAACTTCCTTTTCAACCATAATGTTTTTGCTAATTCCGAGTTTTGATACGCATAATCAGCATTTTCACAATATAATAATGAGTAGATGTTAGCTAAACGCAAAGGCAAGCTACTTAAAACAGATAAAGCTGATGATCACAAGCCCCCATGTGTCTCTCTCGAACGAAACTGTCGTCATTCATCCTTCTTCGGTGTCTTCTAGGAAGGGTGCAAGAGCTACCTCTGCTGAGAGTCACACGCGGCATTATCAATCTCACTTCTCTACCCAAAGGTCACGTTAATCTCACCTTGGTTAAAACAAAACAAAAAAAAAGGTTTTGGATTCGAACGATGAAAATATAAGCCAACGAAGTTTTTAATTATTGGCTGTTAGTTCAGGTCAAATTTTGACTTGCAGTACCAAAGGATATTTTATCATTCTAACGTAATTTGATAAAATTTTTGAAAAATAATGATACAAATTAGAAAAGTATTAGAGAAATTATTATAGGGAATAACGTCTTGTTTCAAAAGTTATTCCTCAATAAAATAAGTACAAAAATAAATCTAAAATTATATGTAAATACTATAATTTAAAATCTAATAATTTTTTTTTAAAAAATATGTAAGCATAAGTGGCATGAGAAAGAATAAGAGGAAAAAAAAAAGGATTATCAAGGATATACTAGGCTCTGTGTTCAACACACCTAATATCATTAAAAAGACTTCGACGAGATGATTATAACCATACCTTAAAAGACCACCAAACAAGGTTGTAATTGGTTAGAAGTTTTGTTCGGGATTAATTTAGGGTTGATTACAATCTTGTTTGGAAGTTGTTAGAATTGTCTCCAGATCTTTTTAAATAATGTTGGATGTGTAAAAAACAGTGTGTTTTTAATTATTTTTTTTTTCATTTCTCTTTCCTGTCATATCACAATATTATTATTTTTTTGTGCATTGGATATTGAATACTATATTTTAGTCATTGAATCTTCCTAAAATTTCAAGTTTAAATTAATTAATTTGCAAAAAAATATATTTTAAAACATGATTAAATAACTACTATTAAAAATAACATACATGTATAAAAATAATATTTAAAAACATGTTTATATTTAAATTGCACTATTTTTCAAATATATTTTTCACCTGTATCATTCTTCTAAGATTCTTACCGAACTGCTATTTTTCGAAAAAATTCGTGCCCAAAGGTCACTTCCCCAACCTTATTTAAAAAAAAACGAGGAAACCCACGTAACTGTAACAAAAATTGCCGTTTGCCGAGTCCACGGGTTACCTAACTCTCGATCGAGACAACAACACTGCCACGTGTACGATCATTTCCAAGCCCACTAACACCACCATCACAACTCCCACACACACTCTCTCTCTAATCTATTATTTATAAAACCATCAATCAATCATTTATAAACCACACATCTACTCTGGACATCTTCTCTTCTCACTTTATTTCCTTCTTGCAAGACACAACGCTCAGCACAAAAACCTTAACTGAAAAGACTCACCCAACACGCTTCTCCTCCTTTGTTGTCTTTCTTCCTTGCAGCACAGAACACGCGGTACAAAAACCTTAACATAACAACAAGACCACCCAGAGGAACCTAAACAGGAAGAAAAACAGAGTCGGTTTGTTCTCTTTTAATGGTGTCGGTTAACCCGAACCCGGCTCTAGGGTTTTATTTCTTCGATCCTATGAATAATAGTAGTCATATGGAGTTACCCGGTGTCAACTTTCTGCCACCAACTAATACTAATACTGCTACCGATACTTGTAATGACACAGTTTCAGCGGCTAATACTACTACTACTAATAATAATAATAATCATAAGCTGGTGTCGTTCTCGGAGGATCCGAATAAGAAGATTCGGAAACCTTATACTATTACCAAATCTAGAGAGAGCTGGACTGAACAAGAGCACGACAAGTTTCTAGAAGCTCTCCAATTGTAAGTATTAGTGTACATCTTCTTTCTTTTCTTTTCTTTTTCTTAATTTTTATTATTGGGTGGTGGTTTTTAGTTTATATGTTTTGCTTGGTTGCAAGAAAAGAGAATTTGTATTTAGTTTCACCTAATTGGTCAGCTAAATGAGAGAAATTGAATAAAAAATTATAAAGGTTTTTTCAATTTGGCATTGATGATTGGCATGGCAATTCGGGGTTTTAATTATTAATTATTATTTTTTTGTATTTTAATTATAGTTTGGATTTTGAATTTGAGACTTCAGTGATTAATTAAACGAGAGAATTTGAATAACAAACTGAGGGAATTAAAGGTACTTGAACTTGGGGTTACTAATGAGTTTGCTTTCTGATGTAAACTTGTGTTAGTGAAATCTTATATATATATATATAAAATTTTAATATTAATTTAGTTTTTGAAATGGGAGCTTTAGTCTTTGATGCAGAAGTGGGAAGATTGTTGATTGCTGAAGAAATACGGAGAGAGAAAGATTTTGAATCTTACTACTTGTTTTGGTAAAAATGTTATTTTATGTTCTGATAATAAAAACAATTCAATTTATCACGTTCATCAAGCTCTGACCAGAAAAACCTAACATTGAAAGCTTCTAAACTTTTGTTTCGGTCTTAATAACTTGAATATTGTTATAGTCAGTTAGGTGACTATGTGATATAACTTTCTATGAGATTATCTATGTCACTATAATTCACGCTTTCTGATTTGTCTGTTAACAAACCATGCGTCCTAACCTAAAATTCTTTTGGTTACAGATTTGATCGTGATTGGAAGAAGATTGAAGCATTTGTTGGGTCAAAGACTGTCATACAGGTATCTTAAATAGTCAAATCTATCTTCTTTAAGTGGCAGGTTAAATCACTCTTTGGGTTTGATGTTCTTCCATCCTATCTTCATTTTCCATCTGATATATTTTGTTATATATGCTTATGAGGTTACATTGCATAGTCAGACTTGATCACTTGAACAAATTTGTTAGTGAAAGGCATAACACCTATCTATTGCGTACAGGTTAAAGCTCTGAAACGGTAAATATATTTTCGTTGTAATGATTACAGTTGATCAAAGAAATGATGAAACCACCTATTTATGAGAGTAATTTAGAGATTTCCTTGTGATGTGGTATATTGATTCACTACTCCCAAGACCATAAACTCAAACATTTTGAGGGAGTTTTGGCCTCCTGGGCATATGTCAGGTGTTTTCTCGTGCTTTTGTGTGTCTGTCTGGGTGTATTTCAATTCAGTCACAGACTCGCAGCTATTCGTGAACCACATGTCCACCATCAAAATGTTTTTGCATGTAAAATTTAATGGATGTTGGCAGATACGGAGCCATGCGCAGAAGTACTTTCTGAAGGTTCAGAAGAGTGGAACAAGCGAACATGTACCTCCACCTCGGCCAAAGAGAAAGGCAGCTCATCCTTACCCTCAAAAGGCTCCTAAAAGTGGTTAGTATGTTCAAACTTTGTGTTAATATTTTGAGAAGGCGAGAGGAGGATGTGGATTGAATTCTTCTAATTCTGGATTAATCTTTGTTTGTTTGTGTATCTCTAACAGCTGCAGTTGCATCCCAAGTGACTGGGTCATTTCAATCTTCATCTGCTTTGCTTGAACCTGGATATCTCTACAGGCCTGATTCAACATCAGTTCTTGGAAATCCAATTACAAGTGGAGCTTTATCTACCTGGAGTTTTAACTCTGTACCACCAGTCAGCATGTCACAGATGACTAATGGTATCTTTTTTTTCTTCTAAGCTCCCCTCCTCCTCTTTTCTTTTCTTTTCTTCTTCAAGAGCTACAGTTATTATAGTAAATTATGTGTGTATTCTCAGATGATGCGGGATTGGCTGGGCCAACAATTGCAAATAAATGTTGCTACAGTAGCAGTAATGAAAGCGCCTCGAGGACTTGGCAAACTGGCAAAATAATTGATAAACGGGCTCAGGGCAAGCCAGAAAGAGGTCAGTATCATGCTTCTTATTTGAAGTTGAGATACAGATGTAGCTGAAAAATGATGGGCTTTTTTCCTTCTTAAAACCTTTTGGCTTTCCAAAGCACAACTCACGAACTAAGTGCATTTAAGCTTTAATCATGCTTTTGTGTCTGTTCCACATGAACACTGGACTTCTTCTCTCCTCTTTCAGACTTCTAGTGATATTCTAATGACGTGTCTTGGTCATCAAGTCAGTGTTGATAGCATTCTAGCTGTGTTTTAGTGCAGCGAAAAGGAAGTTGCATTTGGGATTTGTTGATGGTTTGGTAATTTCAGGCGCAAAAAATGGTTTCTCTTTCCTATTGAAGGAAAAGGGTTATGTTCTGCAAGTCTCTCTCTTTTCAGTCATTGTTGCTAGCGACCTTTTCTGTATCATCCTTTATTTTTTTGCTGCTTCTTAACATCTTGTAGTTCAACAATTATAATGATGCTCATGCTGCATCAAACTGACAATTAGCTTTCATTTTACATCATAAAGCATGTATGGATATTACCTCTGTCGAATAGATTCATGTCCATCACGCCAAGCTTCCCTGGTGCCTTGGATGATACCCTTTCTTGTAGCTGGCATTTAAGGCTCTTTCTGCCTTGTGGATCTGAACCTCTCTTTTTCATTATACACAACTGGACTTGTAGATAGTGTTGTGAATTGTGTGCATCGTCTATCATCTGCTGGTAAATCTTCTTCTATCCTATGCATGATGAGTTCATACTGTTCCAAATGCAGTTATGCCGGACTTTGCTCAAGTGTACAGCTTCATTGGAAATGTCTTTGACCCCAATGGCAGTGATCACTTGCAGAGATTGAAGCAGATGGACCCAATAAATTTGGAAACAGTGAGTTGTTTTTTCATCTTTTCTATCTTTTATGCCTTCATGATTCCTCACAATGTGTGTTGCATTCAGTAGGTCGGTTGGGGTGTAGAGTAGATTGAGCATAGTTATTAAAAATCATGTTTCGTGTGAAGAGGGTGGAAGCAACTTTGCATTCTGCCTCACCCTTTTCTCTTCAGTCTTTTCATGAAAATATATCGTTCTTGTATATAAAAATCATTGGTTTTGCCTTTATTCCTCTGAAGAAATTGCAGGTTTTGGTTTTCCTTGTCACCTGGAAAACACAAATTGACTCGAGAGATTTTATTTGGCTTTTCTCAGGTTTTGTTGTTGATGAGGAACCTCTCTATCAATTTGACAAGTCCAGAATTTGAGGATCATGTAAGCATTTTTAACACTAGTTACGCATTTTACTTTCTTTAACCTTGTTGTGTTTTGTGATATTCACCTGTGATGCACCAAAATCTGAATCATGGAGCCAGTTTGCATTAAATCGGACTCATTATTCATACTTACCTGCTGTTCATGTATAATTTATGTGCATGATGTTATTTAATTCTTATTTTCTCTACTGCATGCCGCAATTGGTTCTGTTCATTCATCACCATTCCAAGGATGCCTCATAAAGTTTTGGCTATTCTCGATTGTTTAATATTATGGATTTACAATATTGGAAAACTTATGTCTCAAAAGAGTTCTCTATTTATTCCTTGCATAGGTATGGATATTTTACTCTTTCATTGATTGACAATTTTCTTGTGGTGTTCCCGCTTTCTTGAAGGTCATTTTGGTTCTCAACCAGTAACTTTATGAAATGATATAACCAATTTGGTCCCTAGATTTCCTGTTGCAATCTCTGTATATCTGCTACGACTTTTATCAGCACTCTTTTTAAACTTTTCCATGACATAAGTAGAATGGTTTTTAGTCATCATGCCGTCACTCATTTGTCAACTCCAATGAAATCCATGCAGAGAAGGTTGCTTGCGTCTTATGATGTTGACTCTGAGAAGGTGAATGAGGGTGGTGCGTACAGAAATACCACTGTTGATAGGTTGGGAAACCCTATTCCAGCTATTTGAACAGTGGAAATGAAAATTCATTGAACTTCCTGTATTGTGGACACAAACCGTAAAACGCCAATCCTGGAAGAGAAGGCTACGTGGATGGCATCGTTAATGAGTGAAAGTGTCTAGAAGTTGATCTGTATATATGTATGTCTTATATAATATAGAACATGCTCTTCCTAGGTCTGTCAATCTGTAGTGTCTTGTGTGTACATATACATGTTCTCATTGCTTTCCAGGAATCTAGGACAGTTTTATCCTCCACTTTATGGCCCAAGGGCAATCTTGTATAGAGCTGAGTGCTTTTACTTTTGTGTTCTTTTAGGTTTCGTGAGGTTTTTGTTTGCGGGAGCAGTATTTAGGAGCTGTATAATGTGTATTGAGCAATCAATGTGAAGGGGAAACCTTGTACAAATAATACAAAGAACGAATCGTGAACAAACTAAGCCCTTACTCTTGTATTACCTGACATTAGCTTGACTAAAGTCGTCTGTCCATGTGGTGGCATGTTTTTTGGTTCAAGTGTGTGCTGTTATGGAGTTTTTTATACTTCATTTATAGGACTGTCCATTGATTTCTGTGGGTGACAGGAGTGCTGCTAGAAAAACGCAGCAGAGTCTACCTTCTTTCTTCACTTGACTGCAGCCTCGTCTTTCCACCGCGGAGACAATGCCACGGTTTTCGAGTTCAAACTGAATCAAATGATCTCTTGGTAAGTTGGAACACAACATGTTGGAATAAAACTGCTAGAGTGATATGATGACACTTACAATTTATAATAGCACTCTATAGTGAAGCAATTGTATTTTAGCCATGACTTGGTACATGCATTTGATATCGTATGATTAGGGTCGAAGGAGGATTTCTTCTCATTGCAGATCTTAACTCTCCAGGGTGATATGATTTATGACCTCGACCATGGTCGAACAGGAGCTGCTTAAAAATCTTGGATACCGTTGTTTAAAAAAACAATTCTAAGGAAGGAAGATGGGAGGTGTTTTCAAATATGAAAAAAGCAAGGCAAAGGTCCCAAATAGATGCCAATTTTGCAGTCAATCCCATTTAATTACATCCAACCACTGGCAATCCCTTCCGAAGAAGCATATCAAACCCATTTACCATGCCATGTGGATCCAAGCATGATATCATGAATGCATCGCCACACACAACACGAAATCCACTATCTATATCCAAAACTCATGTCTAACTCGTGTCCATATATCCCTGGACCATGGCCTGGAGTGGCGAAGGGGTGAATTTGCTTAGAGTTTGACCTGAGTTCCATCTCGATCAGCCTTTGGAGTGCCTCCGGTTGATTGCTTTCACCACCACCATCGTTAGCTGCACATTCATTGAGAACAAGAATCAGATTAAAGTAATGGCAGAAGTGCCAACATGACAACAAAGAAACGTGTACCTTGATCACTACCACAAATGCATGGCGATATTACAGGGTGCATGAGCAGGAGTATACATTATATCAAATCTAATTTAAGGACAGAATTATAGAGCCATCGCCTGTGTGCGTGACTTTCTCTGACTCCATATGGGAAAACAAACATGCATTCGATTTATAACTTTTGACTTTGACTCATAATTCAAAAGTTAATTTTTATAAATAACTTAAAAGGAAAAAAATGGGTTTGGTTGCGAGTGTGTTTAGTGGAAAAAAAATGACTCAAAGACAACTTTTTCGAATAAGGAAGATGGTATGAGTTAAAATTAAGTGAAAAGTTGAAATGACTTTTGATTAAATCAAAGCGTTGATCAATTTTGTAGCAACTTTTTATTTAGGTTTGTAACCAAATACATTTATGACTTTTCCATGAGTAAAAACAACTTAAATCAATTTACAAAAAACCATACCAAACATAACCTGAATCAATCAATTTGAACGACAAAGTAATTATAGCAACAATTACCACACTAAATGAAATTGTAAGAAAGATTTGTGCAATGAAAAATCATTGAACAATATTAGAGTGAGGAACCCACAGAAAAGGAGGGACTTTGAAGTTAAATAAAAAGGCAAGCTGTTTAATAGTTAGAAGGCAGAAAGGAACCAACTACTTGTTGAGTGCTATACCTTGAGGTGGAATTCCAAGGGCACCAAAGTAGGGCTGCCTTTGACCAATAGGGAAACCTTGCATTGGACTTGATTCCTGCATAAAACCAGTCACCTGATTGTTGGGATGTGGAAGCGGAATCGCACCCCTGGGCATTTCACGTCGTAGGAGTGGAGAAGGAAAATTGCCACGCATATGCAATTGATGTAACATAGAATCACGCGTAGTAGGATCAAATCCAGTCAGTGCACTGCTAGGGTGATGGAAAGGGGGACGAAGCATATTTTCTGGGAATTGATGATTAGGAGTATCATGGCGAATGTTCTCTGGGGCCACCAATTTCATCTGAGCATTCATATTAGCAGGATGAGAGTCTAATGGATGGAACATTGGCCCTGGACGATTCAACTGAGGCTGAAGCTGGGGAGAAGATGGCTGGACATGGAGATTATGATAATGAACATCAGGCTCCCTCATATCATAAGGACCACGAAGAAAAGGTGGACCTTTGTGACCTACAATAGGCCTTTCGTCCCTGAATCCAGAATTCAAAGCTGCAAGTTTCTCAGCAATGTCAACTGATGTCCCTGGAATCGGCATTAACTCAGATTTAGTTGAATTCCTAGCAAGTAGAAAGTTTCGGAGATTCAAAGAGTCACTGACTGCAATCAAGCTATCCTCTTCAGGAAGTTGAATTTCATAAGACCCATCAAAGCCACCTAGCTTAGAGCTCATTTCAGTTCGAAGATGTGAAGAGTCCACTTTATTTTGAGGATCAAAGCCTAACAAATGCTCTTCAGTCCTATCCAACACAATTTGCTGTCTTTGCTTTGATGCTAAGACACCACTTCCATGACTAGACATGCTCGACGGAATTTCAACTGTTGGAGGAAGGAGACCATCATCTATTACAGGAAGGGGTAACCCATGAGACTCTGAAGCATCATCTCTAGCATATCCAATCAAGTCCCTTTGGCTGGAAATAGGTGCTCCTACTGATTGCAGTTCCTTCATGAAAGCAGTTCCAAAAAGTGTTTCAAGTGTCAAAGCCTTGCCTGAATTGGGAATGTTTTCAGCATCTGCATGTCTTGGCTTGTGAGCTGCCTTGCTTGGATTTGCCACCCCACTATTTTGTTGTCTGTCTGTAGCACTGATCCCTAGATTGGCAGATGGTGCTAAATTATTCAGGCCTGTCCCCTTCTGTAACAAGGAAAGAAGGTGCTGGGATGCATGAACATCAGCTTTCTGCTGCTCAGCCTTAACATCACCACCTCCCCAGCCATACACAGGTGGCGGCAAAGCCGAACCATTTTCTGTAATTTCTGAAAGAATAGATTGTTCAAGGTCTTCACATGTAAGTACAGCTGGAGCTGCATCTAGTTTACCAGTGATGGACAATTCCTCATTATTTTCAACGCTGACAGACTTTTGATTTGATGTCAAATGCCTGTCTGCAAGTTCAAAGCTTTGGAAGGGAAAGGTTGGCAGCATGTGATCAGTAGTTTTAACCTGGGATCCACCCTTTTCACCACCAACAATTAGTGAGAGCAAATCATTTGGCCTGCCAGATGCGAGATTGTCAACAGGTTTCTTTTCTGTTTCAGTAAAGAAGAGGATGAAAGAATTAGAATTCAGTAAAACAAGTTTAACTCTATGAGCAATTGTGAATGGTGGACAGCATCCAACAAAAGAAACAACAATGAATGAATTGGTCCATAAACCTTCTTCACTAAACCACTGAGCAAACTTGGAAGATTGACCGGTCTGAGGGCTCCGTGGGTCATCTGCTTTAACATCATGATGCTGAAAAAACAACAAAATATATTTAAAAGAGTGCCATTTCATGCTTTAAGCTTTGACACAAAATACTACTGCAAAAGGCACTTGTTCCAATTATGATGCAGGCAACAAATTCATTTACTGGAAAGAAGAAAATTAGCAGGGTGTGAATCCATGCAGTACCAACTGAAGGAGAAAATTCATTTGGATTGGTGAAGTTCATCCAACCAAGTTGATAGCATTCAACTTCATACCTTTTTATGGGGATTAAAGTGACGAATACCAATACAGATAGCAAAATTACAGAGTTTTCTTATTTTCTTATTTTGGAGAGGCTGGAGGCTGGAATTTTACTTTTTGCACCGCAAATTTTTCATGAGACTTGTATGACACAATCTTCATGGCAACTCCGTCATAACTTTTCATTTTACTACTATAAGCGTCTACAAACCATGCTAAAATATGATGTATTCTTGATAAACCTTTTGAAAACTTGTCCAAAACTCTGGTGAACATAAACCCAGAAACGTGGAAGACAGGAGTTCAGTTATCTATGGTTAGGGAAAAATTATAACAGATACCAGCTTGCATTTACATATACACAAATATATGTGAAGACATCTAAAGATTCTGAAATTGAACAAAATTAATTCAGGTACATCACTTAAAATTAGCACCAGCTGAGGAATTCAGCAAAATAGAATTTTAAAAAGAAGTGATTAGGAATGTGTGCATTGAGAAAGAGAGTTCGGTTACCTCGATGAAACTGGAGGAACCAGTACCATTTAGTGTTAAAGCACTGCCAAAAAGCTTGTCCAGAATTGAGGTTGAATGGGATCCAGATTCACCCACATTTTTATTCCCTGGCACATTCTCAGCACCAAGATCTATTGCTTCACTGTTCTCAGAATCTATAAAGGCTTCTGGAAGATTAGAAGTCTTAGAACCAATTCTTTTACTTGAAACATCCAAAGCTGCTGCTAAATTCAGAATATTTTCGCTCTTGTTATCAACAGAAACACAAGCACTTGGGCTTCTAGAATGCTGCGCATTCAAATCCATTTCCTCCGAAAATTGTTTTCCATCTTGATTATTTGAAGTCTCATCTAAAACATGAGTACCTTTTTTTTGCAAAAGGCTTCCCTCAAGTTCAATGTCAACCTATAGCAAATCAATAAGAGACCAGTTCATAAAAGGTGATGATTTATTAACAAATAATTAGACTCAAACATCACAAACAATCATAATTGGAGAATGAATCTCAAAACATAGAAAAATCAGGGCAACATAATACTTTCACAAACATATGATCAATCTGTTGATTTTTACACTGTGTTTCAACTTGATCAGTACCAAATATTATTTTGCAAGCTAAACTATATAAATAAGATCTAAACCGAAATTGGTGTGTGAAGAACAAGTAAATGGCAATATATCATATAACAAACAAAAAGCTAAAAAGGAAAAGGAGACAATCAAGCAACCTTTGAAAATGCAAGTGTTTTCAACCTCAGCCAAGAGACTTCCGGACAATTTTCACAGGCAGCACAAACAAGGCAATCACATATTCATTCAAGAGATATACTAGCAATTCCATATTATTGTGCTTAATTGGATTAGTAGATGATACTGTGACAGCACAGCAAGACTATGATGATACACGGATTGACAATGCAATTCCATATGATAGGCACTTGCATGTTTATGGTATGTTAGGTGATCTCTCAAGCACTGCTGATTGCTGATGAGGTGTGAAAGTAGAATATTTCTCCGCAAATAAAACATTGTTACTCCATTAACCAGAAGGATCCTAAGGCTTGCTAGTCAAAAATAATCTCGAGGAAAAAGATATAAACAAACAGTATTCTGCCTGCCAACTTTTCACTGCATATGTATTTGAGAAAATATAAGAGAATCACCTCTGAGGGATCAGAATTGGTTAAAGATTTTGCTCCAGCATGCTTCTCTACTATGGCGCTTGAAAATCCTGGGGGCACAAGAGGTCTAGATACAGGAGCTTGTAAGGGGTATAGAGGCTTATCAGGATCATTAACTGGCATAGGCTGGATCACTGTCTTGTCCAATTCATTGCTTCCATTCAGAAGTCTTTTATTATCTTTTGAGTCCTCCAGTAACTCAGTAACATCAGATGCATCTTTAGACTTTTCTGGATTCAGTTTCTGCTTTTCTTGAAAAGCTTTATGTTGTTCTTTCCTCATTGATTCAAAAGAAGCTGAAAGGACATGATATGTTAAACTTGCATTCGCTGAAGGAAACTTATCACTAAACTAGAAGCAAAGTATATTTACTTGCTCTTCCATATAAATCCCATCAAAACAGAGACATTACCTCTTCTCTTTCTTTCCTCCTCTGCCCTATCGTCACTCGTGTATTCAGAAGAACCAAATGTTTCATCATTAAGAGAGTCAGTTTCCCTACGCAAATGAGGCATGGCCTGAAATATTACAGGGAAGAGTTAAAAACAAACTTCAAGAGGAGACTTCCTGGATAAGGACTAGAGTGCTTATTAAAAGCTACACATACCACCAAACCCACTCAATAGACATTATATGTCTGATTAAAATTTGCAAGCAGAATCATACTAACAAAAGACAAAAAGAATAGGCCTAACCCTATAAGGACGAGGTGGTTGATACAGCTCATTACTCTTATTGAGCTGGAATTGATCATTAGATCGAAACTTTGGAGCTGACAGCCCTGCACCATATCCAGACGGTCTAGGAAAAGAACCACTTCCAAGAAGTCCATCATGCTCAGGAACTTGCCCAGATCGCCGGGATTGGTTGCCATAACGCCTTCCAGCGTCTAGACATATACACATCATTCATCCGGTCAATAACTATGTTACAGGATTTGTAATTCAGATAGTTGCATCACAGATCAACAGTAACTGAAATCTCAGTGACAACATATATCAAATTGTAGCCGCAGAATTGAGCAGTATATGACAGCAGTAAAAGACACATTGAGACTCCTTTTGTTGCTCCCAAGAGCATTATATGAGAAGCCAACTGAATTCAACTCATTGGTAGCGCATGACAGATGCAAACACGGAACATTCATCAATCTACTCTTTTGTCCCAGTCATCTGGCATGACAGAAAAGAAAAATGAATGCTAAAAATTCCAATTCACCTCTCTAAAGATGTCAGGGTACATACTGGTACTATGCATGAACTACAAACTGCATCCTATCTCCTGCTGCCAAGCTTTGGAGGAAGTATGTACCAAACTCAAATCAGCCATAAACTTCTCAAACCCAAGTCATTTTATAACAATATCATTCATGGTAGGAGAAGCTGGAATAACACGGAATTGGTATATATCATACTGCTAACTTCTACTAATTTCCTAGAGTTCAAAAGAAAGGTACAAATGTATTGGCTTGCTTTCCTTGAAAAGCCCAAAAGAGTAAAGATATGTATGCACCCACATTTCCTGTGTGGTGTTGGCTAGAAATTAACTGCAAGCAACTAAAACATGCTTTTAAATTTCATGAGCAGGTTAAGCCATGATATGATAAACCAACTTGCATCGAAATAGTAGCCAGCTTTAAGGTTTGACAAAACTTGTTCAAGTATTCCAGTCATCATCGGCCAATTTTTTTTTGTTTTGCCCACATTAAAGATCCTGTCAATAGATTGTTCCTATGAAACACCATTTTTTTCCTGGGAAAATGCATGTGTCTATTCAAAAGTCTCTAAATATCACATGCCTGTGATTCAGTATTTTTCTGGAAAAATAAGTGAGTTTATTCCTTGTGATTCATAGTTTTCCGTTACTAAAAGGCCAGCTTAATCAGCTTCTCATTTCTTTGTAAAAAGAGAAGAAAGGAGGGTTACCTGAGTCGCATAATAGCTGTTTACTATTTAAAAACTAATTATTATTTGAAATGGCAGAGTTGAACTGATGATTTAGAGTTTACTCAAGTTATGTAGTTTCAACACACAACATGAGTTCGATTCTCTTGGCTGTCAGGGGTGAGCAATTTCACATTTGGGCTACATCCACACACATCAGCCTGGGATTTCTCTCGTACATGTTGAAAAAATGGTTTGCATCTAATCAGGGTTGGCCAGGAAGGATAACAACGAAAACTCAAACACTGTCCCAGTAGTTGTTGAAAGAGCCATTTGAAAATATCATATTTTGAAACAGCATATCACTTAACAAACTCATCAAATATGAGTTAAGATCAGTACTAATAAACAGCTTAAATTACAAAATGTTCAAGATATTACTTTCAGATGCACCTCATGAAGATGAAACACCGATTTTCTAAATACTAGCCCATCAAGCTGACAGAGGAAGGGGATTCTTGCCCACTCTTGGTATAGTAATCAGATGTTCACAGCTTAACACCTTTTCCATTTAGCTTATCATAACAAAAGTGAAAAATTAACCATAGCATTGGCATTGATATAATTCTTGCAAGTAAAACACGACACTGTTTAACTATTACCAGGACCCAAAAATGCAACTAGTCCCTATGACAGAAAGATCAACAGAATAGCAAAATTATGTCAAGCCTTACCTGAATCCCAATCAGATTGTGAGTCACTGTCCCGGTCACTCCTTCCAGAGGAACGGCTATCCCACCTTCCATGAATACCCCGAGAAAAATTACTTGAATCCCCTCTAGTGGGTGGGGATGAGCTATAATCATTACGTCTAAAACTTTGTGATGATGCACTGCCAGGAATTCTATATCGATCCTGTGAAGTGTCCCCGAGTTCACTGTTAGAGGGAAGAAAATGGGAATTAGTTTCACAACACATGAAGAAAGCAATAGCAGTACCAACTATCAGGGACACCATTTTATTCAAATTTTGAAGGGATAAGGATTCTACAGACAAGGCTTGACCACGTAACCTACAACTTACCTTAGAAGTGATTGATCAAATCCACTTGGTAATTTTTTGCAAACATCCAATTCACTCAAGGATAGTAGAAATTCTCTTGTATATGAAATTTTTAGCTTCCTGTACCATTCAAACAACCAATATCACTTGCTAAAAACCCCATCAAAATTAAAAAGAACAACGCCACAAAAACAGAAAACATGAGAAAGAAATGTCATTACTTTCGTGATTCATTGCTCGTTTCCACGTGCTGATTCGGTCCAGGTAGATCTCCACTTTGTAAACTCATTCTGCTAAAACTTGATTATATTGACAGCCGATCACAATTCAGTCACTCCCGTTCTCTAATCCACTAATCACTACATGTGAGCTCAAATTTACAAAATCCCGCATCCGCTAAGCAATACCCATATTTCCTATCACCATCTCTCTGCTTTCACCAACTATATATGTCAAAAACTATTCCTCGATATAACCCAGTAAAGTTCGCTAACAAAATTTGCTAATTCACGACCAGAAATTCGTCTATCTCGCTAATCCAAAACCCATCAACACATATCCAATCAGATTCAAGACATCGAATTCAGTACCAACCAAGAAATGGCCAAATACAAGCTAATATCACGCTAAAACCATTATCTGATCCAGCTCCATCCACAATTAAATTCACAAGAGACACGGACAAAACCTTACTTGGCACAAAAATGAAGCTCGAATTTCACGTATGTACAAAAAATCACTAATCATTCGTTCTTTCTTTCTTTTTAAGATCAAGAACTTGAAATCTTGAACCCTAAACCGTCTAAAAAAACGCTTGATTATAAAAATTCCTAAGATAAAGAAGTTCAAGTTTAGATCGAATTAGACAAATTCTAAATCCTAGGTTTTCATTTTAGCTAATAAATGGAGCTCCAAAACTAGGGTTTTTGTCGAGGAATGAGCTACCTGGATCGAAGGAGAAGCAGAGAGAAAGAGCGCGACAGAGAGGGAGGTGAAAATCAGGGTTTCAAGCTCCGATACTTTCCATTGGATCGGGGAGCTTGGAGCTATTTCTTTTCTTTTCTTTTCTTTTCTTTTTGAGAGAGAGATTGGGAGTTGCACACGGCAAAGAGTTGCAGAAATGACGCTATTCACAATATACAAGCTAAGGTTGGCAAGAAGAGAGAGTTTTAATAAAACAACTACTACCAAAAAAAAATGGTGTTTGTTGGATAATCATACGCGCTAACTTAGTGCGTGTATTTTGAGCTCCTGTTTATTATTATTATTATTATTATTAATTAACAAAAACTAAAAGAAGCGGTAATTACCTTATAAAATATTAATCATTGCAATTTTTTAAA
>Ga0307510_10001368_pt1 | contig 26646 bp, 34 predicted proteins | sample 12_EM_MG_FD_207224 | JGI IMG/M metagenome (GOLD analysis project Ga0307510, IMG submission 207224) | Populus trichocarpa ectomycorrhiza microbial communities from riparian zone in the Pacific Northwest, United States - 12_EM | ecosystem: Host-associated > Plants > Roots > Unclassified | place... | reverse complement strand
AATATGGCCAGACTGGGGATTGAACCCAGGACCTACTGGTTATATACCAGGTGCTCTACCAACTGAGCTACCTAGCCTTGGGTACAGGAAGTGGATTCAGCAATATGACAGATTGCCTATCCAACAAGATTACCCATCAACTTCCCATCAGTCGTATCAAGGTACCTCCAAATATGTCGCCGATTCATGCCTTTGCCTTTACAGGACTTCACATTGCACTCAAAGACATAAACATGTTGAGGTAGGTGTCCAACATAGTCAATGGATGGGACAGGGTGGAAGAACACATAGACTGGTGAGTTCCAGTCTTTTGAGAGGCGATCTGTGTTGCATTGATGTAAGTGATTATCAATAGATAGATTCATGGATCATACCTCGCTCAGCCTCATTAGTCTCCTCAATGACCAAAAGATCCTCTGAGGAGGAGTCAACATTGACCACAGATGACACCCTCACCCTTTTCCCTCTGACAAACTGAACCTTGTTATCATCACTTCTATCCAAAGACTTGTGAGAATGAAAGCCTTTGTCATCCTGTGCCCCTGTCTCAACAGAGCACCTCAGTGAGCTGGGAACTGATGGTCTGGATGCAGCAGCCATGGAGGCGGATCCTTGCTTATTGGCTGGCTGAGAAGTAACTAGAGATGACTGGTATGTCAAACCTTGAATTCACAATGAAACTTTGCAAGACTTGCTTTTTTTTGGCTTCACAAACACCGCAGACTTTGCCACCATAGTGGCAGCCTTCTTTGCCATGGGCTGTTTCTTGTTGGTAGTTGTTGTCTTCAACTTTTTGGGGGTAAGGTCATTTGTGAGCATTGAGCACTCCGAGGGCTTCTGTTTGCATATGCCATTGATAATGTCTGCAGGGTTTTCACTGGGCCTGGAATTGGTGGACATCCAAGTCAAGTCTGGACTGAAAGTAGCTAAATTGGGGAAGCCTAGCAGTGAGTTCAGAGAAAAAGAAAAGAAAATCAGGGCCACATACTTGAAAGCACAAGAGAGTGTGGGAGACAAGCAAGATGATTGATGGCAAACTTGGTCAATTTGTTGTCAAAGCAGCTGGGCAAGGAGGGGAGTATGCAGGGGGAAGAGCAAGGAATGTAAGTCACGATTACCTGCCTTTGATGATGTCAGGCAAGGAGGCTTTTATACAAGAGTTCAACGCAAGAACCGAGTACAGGGGGGAGAGGGGTGAGTGGAAGCAATAGTGAAGAATGTGAACATGCTGGTGACAGACCCATGTGGTAAGGATGGCAAGGGAGAGTGGTGTCCAAAATAAAGAAAAAATTGTTGAATTGTATCTAAGTACACAATGGCAAGCGCATGGCTGATGAGGGTGGGTGACATGCAGCGATGTTTGGTGGTAACTGGGCTAAGGTAAAAGAAGAGTTAATTGAGTGCAAAGCCAGGTCTAAGATGAAAATAAAACAAATGAATATACGAAAGAAGGGCCTAATCAATGTACAGCAAGGGCCCTTCCCAGTCTGGACTGAGACCTGACTGACTCCTGACTGTGTAACATAGAATGATGGGGGTTTCCTGGTGGCATCAGCCGATGATTGACGATCCTTGGGCGATCTGTGTGTCTTCAGCCAGAAAACTTGGTATGCGGCAAGAGGAGGCTGGTCATAGGGCAGCAAGGGTTGACAGAGATGGATTGGAGGCAAGGCATGCCAACAACAACAACGATGATGACTTGATGATGATGGTGTTAGGTGTGGGCTCATGTTGGCCTCAGATTTGGCCATTTCTGACCACATGCAACTCTCTGCACCTGCCACTCAACATGTTGATGATACCTCCACACACACGCACACCTTGTCCTCTTGCCTCTTCCACCTTGCACTTGATGCTCTTCTCATTGTCATTTCCTTTCCCTGACATATCTTGCCTTGGATCCTGCTACCAACAGCACTTGGATTGCTCAGAGCCACCAAACACAAAGGACATGTGCAGCCTTGAGGATGGAGAAGTAGGCCCGAGCACTGGCCTTGTGGGATAAGGACCATTGTTTATAGGATTCCATGCCCTTTCGTACATTTATCGCTCGTTTTCCTTTTAGAACATCCACTCACTGTCTGTTTTACATTAGCATTCCTTTTATTTGACCTTGCGCCCGCTCTTGCCTCTTGGAAATCGAACATCGCCACATGGGTCTGTCGCCAAGACTGACCCCTTGCAGTGTATGTTCCTTTTTCCTCCTTTTTATTCACTCATTGTAGTGTACTTGTCTTGTAATCACGTCAGAACAATTGTATAAAACCTGTGTGCCTGCCTTGCTGAAAAGCAGGCAATTGTGGTGGCCCAACTTTCCCCCTCTTTTGTGTGTGTGCTGGGCAATTGACCCCCTTCCCCTATTTCGTTTCTTGCTTGAATATGACCACTAGCGGATGCGCGACCGCTGCTCACCATCTGACCTTCAATCTACCTCATGGCGCACTCTCAGACTCTTGGGAACATGGCCTCCATTCTCTTCCATTTTCTCTTCCCCCTCCTAGAACTCATGCATGGACACAACATCTGCATACAATGGAGAAGGTGCCATTCAGACCCATATGGTCCAATAAGGTTGTTTCATTTTTGCATGTGTGCTGAATATTGTACTGTACAGAGTTAGATCTATGTCAGGGCACTTGAGGCCCCAAAATGTCTGCTATACCCGCCAACCCAGCCTATAGGTATGGGTTTGGCATGGGTACAAGATGTCATACCTGTACCCATACCCATATATACCCATGGGCCAAACCCGGGTGGGTATTGAAACCCATGCCAATCACTATTTACATGGAAGTAAGACCAAAGTTTAATTTTTTTTGGTTGTGTGTCTATGCAGATTTGTCTTACTACCTGGTGGCTGATGTTAGCTGTCTTGTATCTATGTGAATACCAGTATGGAACTTGGGGCAAGATATCTTGGCAAGGCAAGATAAACAATAAATGGCAAGAGTATGGCAAGGCAATAAGGACAAGACAGTAGGTAGGAGGGATGATGCATGAATTGAGAGGTGATGGAGGCAAGGCATAAACATGTTTGACTTAGCAACATGACATGGATTCATCAGCACATGGGTAGTGCAACCTTCTTATTTGTGCTCTTTTTAAACTCAACTCTGACCTTCTGACCAATTTCTGACTGACGCCATATGCAAGGACCCAGGTCACTGCACAACCATATAATCATATCATTAATTGTTGACTATATATTATATAATGTAAATGACTTAGGGTTTTGTATAGTAGGTGGTTGCAATAGAGTTGAGAAAAATAGAGGAAATGTGATAACAGCCACATAGAATGTCTATGAGTAGTATGTGCTGTAAAGCCTGATGCTACTAAGAGCAATGTGAGAGGTGAGAGGTAATTGCAAGCAAAGGAGATGAGCCTGTGGATGATACCAAAGAAAGGATAAGGTGAGTTCTGAGAGAAAGTGATGATAGGGGCACTCACTCCAACATCACAGTGTGCCTTCTTGACTGCCAGTCTCTCTGCAAACTCAAAAGGAAGGGAGAGAACAGACAGAGACTCAAGAACAATGGCAAGAGGAAAATACAAGAAAGCCATGATGCCAAGAATTCAAGAACACATGGAGGGAGACAGACATAAGAACTCTTGCTGCAAGAGAGTCAAGAACAATGGCAACTGTCATTGGCAAGAGGAAATACAAGACCAGAAGCCACAATATGGAGAATCCAAGAATGTGTGGAGAGAAACAGATGTAAGAAATCTGTGGTGGGAGAGTCAAGAACAATAGCAAGAAAATATAAGAGGGAAATGGACATAAGAACTCTTGCTGCAAGAGAGTTGAGAACAATAACAGACCATTAACTAGCAAGATGAATGTTGGCATGATAGCTTGGTTTTCCATTTTCTGCCAAGCAGGCAGGTGAGAGCAAAGCACACAATACAGAAAGGAGAGAAATGGTTCCATTGTTCCCATCTACAATGCCAAGAAAGGTGTTCAAGAAAGGTGTTATACAAGTATTCTACTTGTAAGGCAAGAAGACAGGGAGTGAAGCAACAATGACCATGACGAAGGGAGACAGGAAAAGGTGGCACTAGTAGATTTTATCCCCCTTATCATCTGTGTACATGACTTGAAAATTGGCTTCTGGGTGGACATGAGTCAGCATAGAAGCCTGAGGAAGTGGTGGCCTACCTGTTCCTTCATCACTGAGCTGGCCAGCAGGGACTCCATTTTTGCCAAATACACAGGGGTGGAGGTCACTTAGTGGCAGTTGCTCATCCAAGTCCTCAGACATACTCTCCCTATGACATGTGAAAGTACCTACTATGGTTGTATGCACCAGGGAATCTGGTTCAACAGCATTACAAAGTTGGTTGTAAATGTCCCAGAAGGAATAGAAGTTGACCACTAGACTCCCAAGCTTGGCATATGCTAATGAGATAAGTTCCTCACATTCCATAGGAACAAGCTGAAAGATGGGGTCTGTGTGTGGGGCCCATTGAGATTTGGCTTCCTCTATGAGTGCATCTGGAACAATGACCTACATTTTCATGAATACAAACTCAAACTCTTCATTAACATGCAGACTTACCTTGAAGTCAAGAGTGTCAATGCTTTCTGGGGTTTCAAATATGACATCCAGAATACCTGAGGGCAATACCTTATGACAGTCTGCCCTTCTGTGTGAGGTATTGTGCCCATACATGTATGAATCCACCTCCTGCTGAAGCCAGGGGATGGCCAGCCAATGAAATCCAAGCCTATTTCAGGGTGGTATAAGTGTAACCTATAAATGCACAAACATGTGTTGATAATATTTACAATGGCAACGTACCTATCAGATTAATGATGTTGTACCACTACCGCTTAATACCTTTGTCCAAAAGCTTTTCAAACCTGGGACCCATGTTTTACAGAACTGTGCCCACATCTGTTCTGGTTTGATGTTTGTGTGGCCAGGTTTCCACTGGCATTGGATTGAGCCAGCAAGTGTTGGGTTGAGGGAATGCTGGATGTGTGTATGTGCATATGCTACATTGAAGTTCTTGGTTTCTCAGTTGCTCTGTGTGACACATAGTACACCTATGTATTTATTAGATAGTTAACTCTACAAGGAATGCAATGAAAGGCATAAACTTACCAAATTGCTTGACAGCTTTGAGATATTGTGCAGACATACTTTGGATTCGAATTGTTCCACCAGACGGTAAGCCAGATAATCTTGTCAGTGAACCCTTATATGCAGCCATGCCAATAAAGCCCAAATTGCAACCACTTATCATGCCGGTCCATGGCCCAGAAGTGATTGACCCCAGCTGCATAGAAAGTACAATGAACAAAGCACTTTCCAAGTTGCTGGCTTGCCAGATTGGGTTCTGTGAGCTTGAGATACTTCTGTATTTTCTCCCTAAGGTATTTGGTGTTGTAATCAATCAAAATGTAAGACAGAAGAGTGTAGTATAGTTGCTTACTTGGAAACATGCATCTCAAACTTATTCAATAAATTTGTGCACAGCTCAGCTGCACCTGCACCTGGGTACATATCCCTGAGCTCTGCAATTGGCCCTGCAATAGTGTTGAATATATGCCCCTGTGAGCAGGCACTTGTAAGACCAAGGGTCTTCATGTATACATTTAGTTTTGACATCCTAGAAACCCAAGAAAGACATATTAAAAGGGGTGAAGAGAGGGAGAGGAGAATACAATACACACCCCAGACCATAGGTTTCTGTGTCATAGTGTTTTGAGAGCATGGGAAGCATCTTCTTCAGTGAAATGCCCTACAAGTGAAATTGATGAATATGATCTTCAACAAGCTCAATGGGTGCTACATGACATGATATTCTATAAGACTTACAGGTGATAAAAATATTGAAGGACTCATAACAGGGCTTCCATTGGTTCAGCATCAAGGATCAAGAATAGCAAAGGTGTTTGAAGGAGTGTTGATATGTTGACATATTAACAATTTGACCAGGCCAATTGTACTGGACTCAAAACACCACCTGTCACACTCCCTCTTGTGAACTATTTGTAGTTCTCATTATTTCTCAACTTGCACATGTCCTCCCTTCTCATTATGCATGTTATCAATGTTATCTATAGCAGTTATTAGTCCATCTATGGTAGTCACACCATCAGTGTTGTAGTCTGTGGACCATTGATGTCTGCACTTCTATGTTTCTGTAGATTCTGCACTTCCATATTGGATCTGGCAATTACAACACATATGTGTTATATCTATGCTTTTTGTCCTGGGTATCTGATACCAGTCTGCATGGCTACCCACATGCCAGATACTACTGCACAACCGCACTAGTCCCCCCTCCACTCCGCTTGCCTTGGACATAGCCTGCCTTGTGGTAGCAATGGGAAGCTCTGTATCAATTTCTGCCTCCTTCCCTATTAGAGTCTCATCTGCATTGATAAGCCTTGTGGATGAATGATTGTAAGCACTGCTCTGCTCTGTCCACCACTGCTCTGTCCACCAGTGACTGCTTACAGACAGATTCTTGCAGGATAAGTAGTGGCCCAGGCATCCACTATCATATTTATATCAAGTCCAACTCAGCATCCTCAAACTCAAGATGGATCCCCTCCCCCCCTTGCAAATTGCCTCATTCACTGGATCTCCTGAAATTTGTGTCTGCAGATGTGACTCTTGCAGAGAACAATATACCAAATGCACAGATGCAGCAAAGGGGAAATGGAAACTTATCACCAACAGTCAAAATACTGCTACTGACAGTGTCCAGTGGTTCTGTGGACCATGTTACCAGCATTATCGTGTCAAGTATACCACATACATTTGAGGTATGGATAGCCTATCTTGGTACCAATGTATATTCATTGATGATACTCTTTAGACAACACAGTTCAAGCAAGTCAAGATGATATGGATGATATTAGAAGAAATATTGCTTCTGCCCACAGGGGCAAAGGTATGATTGGTATTTCTCTTGTTGGTGCTGACTGGATAATAGGGTCTTTCAAAGTTGTCATTGTTGACACCATTATTCATACCATTAATTTTCCCATTAAGCTGTTTTTTGCGCAAAATTTTGATTAATGGAAGAAATAATGAGAAAATTAATGGACTATTAATGGTCAACTTTGAAACCCCCCTCCTGCAAAAATGCAATAATGGGCAAAATAATGTGCTGCCTTAGTCTTGGGGACCTGTCGGCATGGTGTTGGCACCTCCATCATGTTTGAGTCTCTGATCCACCATTCCAATGGATTTAGGGCTGGCCTTTGTATGCACTTGGAAAAAAATAAATCAGTGCCTGGGCCACTATACAAGGAGTCTCACTTCTGTCAAACAAAGGGGGGCAATCACACAAAGAAGGGAACATTTTAAATGACTAGATTCCTACATGCACTCCACAAGAGCAGGAGGTGTGGTTTATATATATTTGTATGCCTACAGATCTATAGTAAGGTAAAGACGTTGACACAAGTCTGTGAAGGCAAGGGTAATGAGGTGATGGTGTCGCTGTTGTTGGGATGCAATATTGCTGTCATCAGTATGCAGTATCGGCGTTGTCAGGATGCGATGCCGGTGTCATTGGAACGCATATATCCGTGTCGTCAGGACATGGTGTCGCGTCAGCAGGATGCATATGTCCGTGTCGTTGGGACAGGGTGTTGGCATCGTCAGGACATGGTCGGTGTCGTTGGGACAGGGTGTCAGTGTCATTGGGACAGAATGTCAGTATTGTCAGGATGTAGTGTTGGTATCATCGGGACGTGGTGTCAGAGTCATTGGGATGGGGTGTTGGCATCATCGGGGGGCAGTGTCAGTATCGTTATCGTTAGGAGGCAGGGGGCCTTGTCATAGCCATTTGCGTGTGGCTTGCCTTACAGTGATACTTGAGATGTTGATGAGATATAATACAATCTGCAAACATGAGGGACAGCAAGAGAATGGGAAATATACAAACCGCAAAAGTAAGATGACAAAATGGCAGCCTGTTGGCATGATTCATCATCGGTTGGTTAAGAGCCAGACGCACCTAAAAACAGGGGGAAAGTGAGGAGGCAGATGTTGCTTGCCTTCAGCAGGGCCAGGCAAGCGACAGACCATACAGTGACAAAGGAGAAAAAATCCGATGTTGTGTGTGTATGTGTGACGTTGGAATGACAGCTGTCAACACGCCACGCACTTGTGGCATGGCATCAGCCAGCGAAGGGCAGGCCATCTGCATGTCATCAGTATGGTTTGAGGTGCGACGAGTGAGGGGGCAAGGAGTCAAGACCAAGGGTGAAGGAGGTGGAGGATGAGGCCGATGAGGAGATGGCAGATTGGTGTGCATGGCATGCAAGCGGTCAACGCTGAGGCTACAGTCCATCAGTGGCAGTGGACATGCACAAAACAAAGTTTGGACTATTTCCAAATCAAACTCCGAACAGAAAAATGGTCTCATTAATATGAGAAGAATAATAGCCATTAACAAAAAAGGGGCCCTCTATGGTCCTTAATCAAATAATGGCCATTAATCACTCCATTATTGATCACCATTAAAAAAAGAATGAAACGAATAATGAACACAATAATGGTAGAATAATGGTAACTTTGAACAACCCTAATGACCAAGCTTGTAGGCCATCACACAAAGGTTTACACTGTTGGTCCTTAGGCTGCTGCAATGTCTGCCGCTTTGTCTACTGCTCACCCACATCACATCTTGCAGGCACACATACAATTCAAGTCCTTGTGTTCTGGCTCCCCCCTGGCCTGAAGCTAATGGCTATACATGAAACCATGCAAATTTTCCAGATAAGTTCGAACACTGGGCAAGCAAGGCAGCTTCTGGAAGTGAGGCAGCATCTGGGAAGGCATCTGGGAAGCTGTCTCAAAAACAGCCATACAAAGCCGCCAAACTGTCTGGTATTGGGCCTGCTACTAGGTCTGCTGCCACAGAGAACATAAAACAAGAGGTTGCAATACTGGTATTTATGGCTGTGGTAAGGCCAGAAAAAAGTGACATCTCAAAAATTGGCATATGTGTCCCATTAAATCATGATTTATTTTTATTTACTCAATAACATATCATAGGAGTGCTTTGAAGGACTTGATGAAGTTGATGCATATATTGGAGAAGACGATCTCCATCAGTTGTGCTACAACTTGTTGCAGAAAAAGTGGCTCACTTGGTCCAGAGGGCACAAGATCTGGCTTGAGGACACAACTTTGAGAGGTTTCAAAGTTTATGCTGCAATCACTGGGAAGGACCTTATATGTCTGGTCAAAAGGTGTGATGCCATATGGAGTTACTTTTCCAAGGTGCGCAGATATTCACAAAACTTACAGTGATGCAGTATTGAGCTTCTTTTTTCAGGTGTGGAGCAATTCTAAAAAGTGCACATTCAAGACAGATCAGATAGAACTGCTTGTTGTCATTGAGTACAAAGACTTTGAAATCGCTAAGATGCTCTGGGCTGAGCATGAGGATGGCATTGCCAGTATGGTTCCAATGAATCCTGGCTATGTAGTAAGTCATGGACTCATGTGCCTATTGACCATCACTTATATCTCATATTTGTTATAGTCCAATCCCTCACTGTCCTTGATTGGGAACCCAGAATTATTTATCTTAGTCTCAGATATGGATAAAGAAGATGATGGACTGGTCCTAGTTGGATCTAAATGCACTACCCAACCAACAACAGTGAGTTGTTTGCATCTGATATGTGAATGTATTTATAGGCCCTTCTGTTAGCCCAATAACTCATGCAGGTGTGTGAGGCCTGCAAGCTTTGTCTCTCCAGAGAGAGAGGCTATCTCTTCATCACTAAAGAGCCAGCAATGCATCCCACAGGCTGAAGATGTGCACTCATACTGTATGTTCCTATCATGTCCTTTCTTTAGTATTCTCTACTAACTTGCATGCAAGTTCTATACCCAAGATTCTCGTGCCACTTTTATAAGATACCAATTGTGTCTTATGATCACAACGAGTTGCCAGATGGCACCTTTGACCTTGATGATAAGAACATTGACATTCACTGGGGCACACTTGATGTCAACTTCAAGAGACAGACAGGGAAGGGCAGGTCTAAGATGGCCCATCCCAGATGGGTCAAGTTGGACACAACACCAGAACTTCCTCCCTTCACAAATCAGAAAGTCTGCATAAAGCAGATTTATAGACAACAGACCAATGGAGTGATTGCAAGAGTCAGTGGCTGCAAGGAACTTAGCACATTTATTGAGGAATTCAATTGTGTCCAGTGGGCATCGATTCTACTTGACATGACTTACCAATTTGTTGCATGTCAGATTGTCAAGAGGGGTGAGCCCCTATGCCCCATCCCAGAACTTTGGTATACCAGGGCCATGGTTGCAATTGTTCAGGGGGATTCTGAGAAGGCCTTTATTGTAGAGGAGTTGATTTATTCTGACAAGGGTGAGGGCAAGCCACAATTCTGCAAGTATATCAACAATCATAAACCCATATCCCTGCTCAATATCTGGGACCCTGCCAAGGCTCATGACATTACTTACTTTCTACTTTTTTCACAACATTTCCAGTGGCAGAAGACCCATCTGGGGGTGTTTGTGTCAGACTATCAGGGTGCAAGTGGGCTCCTAATGGACCCACAAATTACTTCAAACCTGCACATGCATGCCTTCCAACTGCCTTTCTGATATCTTTTGGCCACTAGCATTTATGGCAACATCTTCAGTCAGGGCAATATCTGAGAAGCCTTTACTGAATTTCACACAACTCACATCTGCAATGATTTTTGCCATTTCTTCAACTTAATGATGGACATTCCATCCCCTGAAATTCCCCCTGCTGAGCTTGAACCCAAGTTGGGTTTGGCTAATATGGACTAATCAGTGCATGGTGCCATCCTCTCAGTATCATCTTGTTGTAATGACATCCCATCCTTAGGTATTCCATATTTTCTTGTGTTATGATACCACATCATGTCATTTCTGTCTTGTCCACACTGCTCCTTCCATATTTTCTTGTTGTAATGACATCCCATCCTTAGGTGTTCCATATTTTCTTGTGTCCACACTGTTCCTTATTTTCTTGTGTTTCTTGTGTTGTGATACCATGTTGTTCTGTCTTGTCCATGTAGTCTTCATCACATTGAGTTACCCTCCTAGTGTTGTTGCACTTAGCTTGTTGTGTTTGCCTAGGACAGTGATACAATATTGTATATTTGTGGTTGAACAACATAAGTTGGCATCTTAGAAGATTCAGGATAATAAGAAGTGCCCCACTTTGGTGCCCTGTTATTGTGAGTCTTTGATGGTCTGGTGCAGTCTTGTGTATCACTGTTTCTTTCTTCTTGCCCACCATCACTACCTTGAAACTTCCAGGACAACAGCACATGTGATGCCTTGCCAGCCAGATCCCTACCTTCCTGACCATCCCTTCCCTATCCCCATCCCTCTATTCCATGGACAAGATGCCAACTAAGGCAGATTTCATGATAGGTAAGCAGACCCTGGCTATGGAACAGCAGCCCACAGGCTCTTCGGTTGGAGGCTGCTCCACAATGCCACCTACAGCCTTGGCTGTGGGTCAGATAACCAATGACACCTTAGGTCCACCTTCTAAGGTCCCAACAGCACAGAGTATGGGTCAGGCTCCCATGCCTGCCAGGCCAGCACAGGCCACCACTTCTCTTGCTGCCCTGACTAAGATGGCAAGCTCTCCCATGCCAGCTTCTGCACCCCAACCCACAACTTCCCTAGAGGTGGCTAGGCAACTGACTGGACCTTAAGCAGACCCCAGCAATAGAACAGCAGCCCACAGGCTCTTCAGTCAGAGGCCACTCCATGATGCTACCTATGGCCTCAGCTGTGGGTCAGATGACCAATGATGCCTTAGGGCCACCTCCCAAGGTCCCAATGGCACAGAGTGCAGGTCAGGCTCTCATGCCTGCCAGGCCAGCACAGGCCACCACTCCTCTTGCTGCCCTGACTGAGATGGCAAGCTCTTCTATGCCAGCTTCTGCACCTCAACCCACAACTTCCCCAGAGGTGGCTATGCCACTGACTGGACCTTCCCAGTGTTAAGGCCTATTGAACCTTAAGGCGTGACGTGCACAAAGGTGAAATATGCGGCAGCAATAAAAGTTACAAGGGTCGTAATTCCCTTAGTAACTGGAGTGGTTCTGGAATGTGATAAAAGTGAGAAGGTCACTAAGACCAATGTCTGGGTGAAGATAAAGAGGGAGGGGAAGTATCTTCAAAGACTTGAAGATAACTCTGAAGAAAGATAAAAGAGAAATGTTTGTTCAAGCAACAAGGACTGAGAACACAATAGATTGCAAACTAAGTCAGGCTTAAGGCCCAACTCTAGGATATAAGTCCAGCTTATATACAAAAGGGCAGCTACCTGACTAAGCGTACAAATAGGGAGAACAATGGAGTCACGAACAATAAGGGTCACGGAACAATAGAGTCACGAACAATGGTGGTCACAGACTACCATAAAGGGAGAACAATGGAGAACGTATAAAAGAAGGGAACAATGGGGTTCCCGACAAGGTGGCTCTGATGTACAGGTAATCAGTCATGTGAGTCAAGATTATGTGATCGTATAAGTACATAGCAGTCAAGAAAAGAAAGAAAAATGTGGGCCAAGTGCCCAAGAACATAACACCCAGCTATTGTTGACACCATCATCTATTTCAATGATATCGTTCACCTAACTACTTCCAGCTCTGGGACAAGTCCTGCAACTGGATCTTTGCTGACCCCTCTGTTCACCTTTAGCTTCTGCAAATATCAAGCCAAAGAACAATGCATCCTGGATGCTGCCAGCACAAGCCATATCTGTGTGCCCATCCATGACCATTGACCAATGCAACTCACCCTCCACTGCATATTCTCAGATCTTTGGAACATGTCTTATTTCTTTGACCTGCCCTATTCGAACTCATACATGGAGTATAAGTCTGTGATACAATAGTCATCAATAAGGGTGCATGTTGACTGTGGCCTCAGTCCCTCTCTCCTTCTTCAAGCAATGCTATAGGAACAGTGAGCACAAGCACACCACCATGCTGTACCAGGAACCATGCCATTGCCACATGTTCATACTAATCCCTGGCCACAAGTGCCCTCTTGCCTCTGTCATCCATCATTCCTTGTCCCTCTTATTCCTCTTGTTCACTGCTTTGCATCTGATTCTGACATCCATTATTTGTGACATCTGACCTGTCTTAGATCCCACACTGGGTTACCTACACCTGCAGTCATGCTAGCCCCGACACATCAACCCTCAGAGTCAACCACATCACCTCTCCCATTCACTCCTCCCTGCGATTGCCCCATTTGTCTTTCCCTTTTTGTTGTCAAGAGATTGCCAAGAGATTGCAACTTTCCCCCAAGTAGTTAAGCTGCCTTGCTTATCGCCCAGCAACGTTATATTCCTGGGCACTTGGCCCACATTTTTCTTTCTTTTCTTGACCATTATGTACTTATACAATTACCTAATCTCATCTCACATGACCGCTTACTTGTACCACAGAGCCGTTCTCCTGGGAACCCCATTGTTCCCTCCTTTTGTATGTTTCCTATTGTTCTCTCTTTATGGTAGTCTGTGACCACCATTGTTTGTGATACCATTGTTCTGTTGTTAAGGTCCAAGGGCCTTAAAGACATGATGTGTGTGGGTTGGTTTGGTGACGACTGGGATTGCTCAGTGGGTTGTCCTCCTGAGGCAATGATCACATGAGTAGCACAGTACCGGTTGGCTACGCAGTATAATAAGTAAGTCCCCAATGATAAGGGCGACTCCTGAGTGTTCTGATAGATGATAAGAGGGGTAGAGCTTCAATGGCACTTTGAAGTGACAAGGGATAAGCCTATGACTTTGAGAACTGCACAATAGTACAGCTCAACGTGGTCGAATGGAATAACCAAAGGTAGGCTGTCTGACTCTGGGAGTCCTGGGTGGAAGCTACAAGTCTTGGATTGAAAACCAAGTTAGGCTTAGGGCCTAACTGCTAAAAGTACAAGTGCTTATATACAAGTGAAAAGTAACAGGTCACAGGGGTCACAGAATAATACTGTCACATATAGTAAGGTTCATCATGAGCTGGCAGTTCTAAGTATAGCTCCATCATGAGCTGGCGGTCTCATCATGACGTGGCAATGAGCTGGCAATCCATAAAGGGTTAAATGATGGTACTGCGGAGTGCTGTGGACTGCGGAGTGATGGCATGTGATATCTGACTGCGGAATAGTCAAGTGATCTACCAGGTGACTTGTCAGGTGATTTGGTGGCGGTCCAAGCAGTGCATAAGGGAACGAGTGGGGAATGAGTGACCAAGAGCGCAGAATAAATGGTGGAAAATAGCGGAAAAATGAAGATAGGGCCCAGGATCGTAACATCTGTGTTCTGTGACGGCTATTGTTCATGACTCTATTGTTCCCCTCTTTTGCATGCTTAGTCAGGTAGCTGCCCTGTTGTATATAAGCTGGGCTTATATCCTAGAGTTGGGCCTTAAGCCTGACTTAGTTTGCAATCTATTGCATTCAAAGTCCTTGTTGCTTGACAAACCATTTCCTTTTTCTTTCTTTAAAGTTATCTTCAAATCCTTGAAGATACTTCCCTTTCCTCTTTATCACACCCCAGACATTGGTCTTAGTGACCCTTTTGCTTTTATCACCTTCCAAAGCACTTTAGGTTACTAAGGGAATTATGACCCTTGTAACTTCATCACTGCTGCATATTTCACCTTTGTGCACATCATGCCTTAAGGTTCAATAGGCCTTAACAAGCAAACTCACCAGCTGAAGAAGCTTGGATCACCCATATCAGGTTGGCTGATGTCAAGACCTGGAGCTGCCTCTGACCCACACTATACACACCTTTGCGCTGCCTTTGCCAACTGTCCCAGTCTCCCCAAGTTGGAAGGGTTGTTTGGTATATAGAATTATTAGTTTTATTTCATATGCTTTCCACTTCTTTGTCTTAGATTTGCCTGCTTGCCATTTCTGATTTCCCCTTTAGACATAGATCTGTGCAATGTTTGCAAGCCTGGTGCCACAACTGTCTCTTTGATCTTCAGCCTTTGCATTCTATTCATCTCATCTTATTGTTATTGCCTTTGCCCCCACCTTTGTTTTGACATCCTCAACACCTTCTTGACTTGGCAACATCTCTCAACTCTAGCTAGTCTCAGTGATATCACATTGACATCCTTACCTGCCCTGTTTCTGTTTACTCACGTGTTCTCACTAGTTAGGATCACAGCCTCTATCTCTCACCCATCTTATCTTGTCACTGGGGATATTTGTTATGATCCACCCAATTTTTGTCATCTACCCTACCCCTCCTCAGACATGCCAGACCTCATATCCTTTGACCTAAAGCCAGCCACCAAGCCATCGCCCATATTCCCTAGTGCCACACCACCAGACCTTATGGACAAGCAGCCATTACCAATGAACCCACCAGTCCTAGAGGACGTACCACCTAAACCAGAGTAGACCAGCCCATCCCAAGTTATCATGACACGACCGCCTTCCCCTACAATGTCCATCTATCCATCCTTCAACCTACCACCAGTCGAACCCATCATCCCTGTCCCCTGGAACATCCATCGAAGGGAATACTCCTCACTAGAGCAGCTGGAAGATCCAGACAGTCCCATGGAGGATGCGCCACCTTTAGGGCCAGAACCAGTCACTTGCTATGAACCTGATGTCCCCAGAGGCCAGACACATACCTTGTCCCTGGAAGAGTCCCCTATTGAACCCTAGGAAGCATACCTCACTCAGCCCAGTAGTCCTGTGTCCCGCAAGCATTCCCTATCACCCACAAGTCCCTCTTCAGCACCCATACACCAACACACCAGTAGAGAAGGCAGCTACCAGTCAATCACGCCTGCTGCCTTGTCGCCCATAGCCAGCACCTCACCCCAAAGTCAGGGCCACCAGACAATCTCTTCAGAAGGATCCACAGATCACCCCTCATCCATGCAGAGCTCTGTAGATGACGTGGATAGCGACATGGCCCTTAATTGGGTCACCATCAATACTGACTACCGTAAAGGGTAGTTGCTTATGCTAGACACCCATTAGACCAGAATGGGCACGCGGAGATCAGATCTCCTCGGATCAGCCTCAAACCTCGTGGTCGTCATCGTATCATGACGACGCTTCTCTTCTTGGAATGACCTGCCGCCATTGTTCCCTGTTTAAGGATAGATCAGACAATTCCCTGATCCCTCATTCACTCTCACTCATTCTCTATTGTTCAACTCATACAGACCACAGCACTTATCCGCGGACCTTCATACAATATAGACAGACGCCTCTTGACCAGAAGTACCTACCTTAGTGACCATGGCCTGTGCACGGCCCCACCTGTATATAAGCGCCCTGTATTTTGACAGTCAAGCCCTAAGCTTGACTTAATTATCAATATCAACATTCTTGAAAGCCTCCCTAGTGCCTCCCCTTTTACCCACTTCAATCTAAGTCATCTCTAGCAATACTAGAGACTCCTCTACTCCTTCAAGTACTCGCCACCAGTTCACTCTTAGTACAAGTTGTACTATCAAGGCCCATTGAAGCCTTAACAATATTCCTTGACTTGCAAGTAGATGCTATTTCTACCTTACACTACTATACAAAACCCCAAGTCATTTACATTATGTAATATACAGTCAACAATTAATGATATGATTATATGGTCATGCAGTAACCTGGGTCCTTGCATGTGGCATCAGTTGGGAATTGGTCAGAAGGTCAGAGTTGAGTTTAAGAAGAGCACAAATAAGATAGTTGCACTACATACTGTAGGTCATGTGATCATGGTGGATGAAGATGAAGATGCTTTGGGTTGTGTAGGGCCAGAGTGAGTTACCACAGAGGGCACATTGCAATATGCAGCTTTGAGATCACTGCACAGTTGAATAACAAGACCATCCAAGTCATCCAAAGATTTACCCCATGGGATCTTCCCAAACAACTCATAGTAACAAGCAAGGAATCGAATCTGGTGGGCGAAGTGGGTGCCCACACCATCCTTCCATAACTTAGCAACCTTCATACTTGCAGTGATGCGTCAATCCCCTTGGATTCAGAGTGTAGCAAAGTTCAGGAGGACAAGGTGTTTATTCAGGTGCAAGAGTGGTGCACATTGTCTGTATGCTGCCTCTAACTCAGTCTTGATTTGATCCCTTAGCTCCCTCCACTGGCAGATGTCTTCTTCTGCCTTTGGCTCATATCTGCTGGCCTCCATAAAATTGTTCATATCGTCCTCTTCACATTCTGAGTTGATCTCCTTGTCCAAATGCTGCAAGTTGTCCTCCAATTTGTCCTCCAAGTTGTTGTCCTCATTTGGGTCTACCATGCCCTTATCATCAAGATCAGGTGCACTTCCATTCTCACTCACTTCCATAGGAGATGGCATATTCAATGGCCCCAGGGATGGCTCTGGAGATGGTGCGATTGATAGCCCTAGGGATGGCTCTGGAGATGGTATGGGTGAAGGCATTGCAGATGGCACAACCAATGACATACAAGATGACCCCAAGGATGATACCCTCAATGCAGCCACAGACAAAGCCTGCAATGAAGATGTGGATGTTGGGGGTGATGTGGATAGGGGAGAGGAGGTGACTTGGAACCCCAAATCAGTGAGTTTTATTTGATTCCTCATTGCCTGAATGTGTTGCAGGTAGGGAGCTGTAGGGGTAACCCCTGGGTATTTTTCAGCTGACCCCTACCCCTACCCCTGTCTACCCCTACCCCCAACCCATGGGTCAAAAGTTAAGGGTCCAGGGGTAGACAAGGGTATCTGTTATGTTCTTGAGCCTGACTTGGTTTTCAATCCAAGTGTTGTAGCTTTAACTGCACTTTTTAGAACTTTCTTAACTTATCTCAAATATCTTTGAGACTCTCCCTTTCCTTCTTGCTCATTACCCAGACATTGGCTTAAGTGCCACTATACTTTATTCACATATCTAGACTATTGTAAGGTTAGTACTTGCTATCTATATAATACCTTATATGTACAGATACCAAGGCCAGTGCTCTACACCTGTGTACCTTACATTTCCAGTCCCACCACTACCAGTAACTCATACATGTCACACCTTAGGGTCCTTGGCCCTTGATAGTATCTCTAAGCAGCCTTCACTAAGGACCCCAAATGGTGAATTACCCAGAATATACTGGCCTGAGCATGATAGAATTACCACTTTGATCCCTCTTTCTAGCTGGCAGTTCTGAAGTATAAAAGCATATAATAAGGGTGTAAACTAATTTCAGATAGTGTTAAGGCTTAAGGAAATTTTATTAGGGGAAACTTAAGTTATGCCTATAATAACATACAGTGCCGGACACAATAACTCAACAAAGTTGCTAGTGCCTGAACCAGTCATTTTTACAGCAAATGGACACCAGAATTGTGATCAGGGGGGCTGAATACATTCAAAAACACCCCCCTTGAAACTTTCTCATGCTTTTTGGGTTTGGACAATCTCCAGACCAGAAATTTTATATTATGAATGCCCCTTTTGGGGTTTTAATTTGTAACAACTGCCTCAATCAACTCCATTGCCCCCTCCCTGACCCACTGGTGAGATTTTTGTTGGCACACAGCCCATTCTGCTACCTTGCCAGTGAGCCCTTGCCAATATGCTGCCATGAAATGCCAAGAATGATTAAAAAAAATGTCTGATAACCTCAACTGGGCACATGTCAAGGCATTCACGTGCGATTTTCTTTGCATCCACAAATGTGTCCTTGTAATGCTCTCTGTACTGGTGTTTGTACCAGCCCCAGTACTGCACAGATTGTGAATCACATAGCAATAGAAAGGAATGAAAACAAACCATCTCAATTGGGTTTAATTCACAGTGAAACTTCAGCAGGAAGATGCAGAGATGTCCCCTCTGTGTAATTATCTTCTCAACTTGGGATTTTTGCAATTGGAAGTTGTCCTGCTTTCTCAGAAGCTGGGCCATGCAGCAAGTCTCATTCTCAAAGGCACAAACAGGGGAACACCTCATTTTCATCCTTTGAACATTGAAGCCATGCTCTTCTAGCGTTTGTTAGAGCCCTTTCACATCTCCATTTTCTGTTATTATCTTCTGTGGCCTCCCACCAAAGCCATGTGGGTTATTTGTTGGGATTACTGTGTCCCTTTGTTTTCTTTGTTTTCCACTGTTAGATTTATTCATGTCAAATGCACAAAGTGCATCTGGAGCAAGTGACGCATGTGCTGAGGAATGATCAAACACAAAAAGTGCAATGCAGTTAGGATGCACCTCTTCAAAGATTGAGATTGCTTTGTCGACTTGGGCAAGGGGCTGGGCATGGTCCCACCATGCATCACCATGGGCCCTAGGATATGTGATGCAGCATGCATCCTTCACCACCCTGTCATCTTCATCGTGGATGATCAATCATCCATTCTCTTCCTCAACGAAATTGGACACATAAATAAGACGTCCTCTCCCTTTCTTCATCAGCTTTTGCTGATCCAGCATTGTCCTTCCAAGATCATGAGAACATTCTCTGGGAAATAGGAGCTAAGGTGCACACCATATCATCCTTTTGTACTCATTTGCATGGAAGGAACTTTCATCCTGGAAGAACACTATGATCCTCTTTTTGCCTGGCCCCAACACAGGATCAATCTGCACAAGCTCAGACTCCTTCATTTCCCATATCACCATCTTTGCCTGGTACTTCTCCATCAAGCAGAGGAAGGTGTCGTTGCGGTATTTCACAACATCTGGTCTCTTATGACCATCCATGTAAACACCTTTCCTCAGCAGTTTGTTTCTCCAGCCTAGTCTTACAAGCCATTGCTGGGCTGTGCACAATGACAAGTTATTCTTGAGGGCATATCCAAGCAATAGGAGGATGTGCTCATTCAACATGCAACGGAAACACAACAGGGTGACTTTACCCATAGACAGGCCCATTAGGTATGTCCTCGCTGCTGCTTGCACCTGCTTATCATTCAACAACAACCTATTCAGGTATTTTCCTTGTTTCTGCGGTGGGAGCTGCTCAAACAGCTGGTAGTGATGAGCAAGGAAGCAGATCTGGCAGGCGAAGTGGGTGCCCACACCATCTGTCATTTGCCTTGCAATTTGCATGCTCACTGCAATGTGTCTATCCCCGCACATTTGGAGTGTGGCGAAGTTTTGGAGGACAAGCAGTCCTTTCATTTGTGTGAGTGATGCTTTTTGTTTATGTGCCACCTCCAAGTCAGCCTTGATTTTATCCCTCAGATCCAACCATGAATGGACCTCTTCCTTTGGCTTCAGCTCATGTCTACTGTTGTGAGCAGTACTTGTGCCCCCCAGTCTTAGCTACAAACCTGTAACTTCAGCATCACATGACTGTGGGAACATATCACATGACCCTACATGTGACTCATCACATGACCCCTCCACCACTCATACATCATGTGACTTACTAACATGTGACCCTGGGAACCTATGACCCCATGACCCTGGGAAGATAACACATGACCTATCAAGGAACTGGTCATCAACAATGTCACATGACAAGATGCACTTTGGATGCACGTCTAACCCATTGATCAACATGTGGCAGATCGTGGGAACAATCAACAAGATGCATCCACTAAATGATCAATGAACATGCAACACAACTTGATCAACAAAGATACAACTCATTGGGGCTAGACCCCAATCGAGATATATAATGTAATCTGCAGTTACTGCGCATCGACTGTGCAGTCCCCCGTTACCTGTAATTGTACCTACCCTAAACTGCGCACAGACCACCCTGTATTAGTATATAAGACCTACGAATTTAGGTGAACAGTCCTTAGACTGTTCTCTTGTCAATCCCCTACACTGGAGCCTTTCAAAGCTCCCTCATCATTAGCAGCCTGCCCCTTGTCTTCAACAGTCTACTCCATCCTGCCTCTCCTTGCCTTTTGCCTCTTCCTTCTCAACATCTCCTTGCTGCTCCTTTGGATCAGTCACCTTCAACTCTGTGCCATTGTCGAGTCTTGCTACCCATAAAGTAGTGAGTTCCTGACATTAGAACAGTCTCTTAAGTTGAAGCTGACTGTCTGGAAGTGTCCTTACCTTCCCTCTCCATCACCTCCTGGTCCGACCTAAATGCCGTCTATCAGGAGAACTCCACTGCTGCCCTTGAGGTCATTAACAACGTCCTCAACTGTTACGTTCTTGGGCACTTGGCCCATATATTTTCTTTCTTTCTTGACCGATATGTACTTATACGATCACATGACTCCGGCTCACATGACCGCTTACTTGTACAACAGAGCCATCTCATCGGGAACTCCATTGTTCCCTCCATTTGTACGTTCTCCATTGTTCTCTTCTTACGGTAGTCTGTGACCACCATTGTTTGTGACTCTATTGTTCCGTGACCCTTATTGTTCGTGACCTCATTGTTCTCCCTATTTGTACGCTTAGTCAGGTAGCTGCCCTTTTGTATATAAGCTGGACTTATATCCTAGAGTTGGGCCTTAAGCCTGACTTAGTTTGCAATCTATTGCGTTCTCAGTCCTTGTTGCTTGAACCACTATTTCCCTTTTATTTTCTTCAAAGTAATCTTCAAGTCCTTGAAGTTACTTCCCTTTCCTCTTTATCATCACCCAGACATTGGTCTTAAACGACCTTCTCACTTTTATTACTTTCCAAAGCACTTCAAGTTATTAAGGGAATTACAACCCTTATAACTTCATCACTGCCGCACATTTCACCTTTGCGCACATCGCGCCTTAAGGTTCAATAGGCCTTAACATCAACAGTCCCCACAACACTTGGAATTACCCAAGTCCCAGAAGCCCCCATCTTCAGTACCCCCCTAGCTCAACATCGTCCCCTGTCATCCCCTGGTCGCCCACCATTGCCTCCAGTCCTGAACTCTGCTTTGAGTTCATCATTCCTGGCTTCCCCTTCCTCACACCTACTGGCCCCAGCCCCTACAACAACTACGTTCCTCAGTCCCCCCAGTACTCCACCTCATTTGCCGACACCAGCATTACCCTTGTTGACCCGGACACCCTTGAGCCCACCCCTATCGATTCCAATCCCTACGTCGTCTGCTCCCCGTCCCCCACTTATCCCTGCACCCACCTTCAAAGCCCTTTGCGCCACTACCAAGTTCAACCTTGAACAACTCAGAGAAGAAACTGCTGCCCATGTCATCCGCCTTGCCCAGACTAAACTCAATGCCCTCCTTCCCCCACTCACCCAAGACAGTTGGAGCCACCTTCAACTCATAGGTGACATCACTGACCACATCTTGTTGGAGGACATCCCCATCGAGAACATCCCTCTGCCCATTGTTGAAGCACCCGTCGCCACCATCGCTTCCCCCACCCCACCATCACCCACTGCTTAACATCTCCCAGTATTTTACCCCACCATTGACATTGGCCCCTTCGACTACCTCTTCACCGCCCTGCCATGCCTCCCTACCGACCACCACCCTCACCAGTATACTGTCCATTACAAGCAAGGTTGGCATGTCTGGTTTTCATCGGAGGATTTTACCAACAGTCAATTCCTCAACTACATCCTCTGTGTTAAGGTCCAAGAACCTTAAGGCACGATGTGCGCAAAATATGGGTGGTGGCAAAGCGTAGTCGCAAGGGGCTGCTAACCCTTAGCAAAGTGTAGGGGGTAAAAGGATGAAGTGGAACTTAATCCAAGGTCTGGGAGATGAGCAAGAGGAATAGGAGAGTCTCAAAAGGGGCTTTGAGATGACTCAAGAAATGAAGGAAAAGACTTAGGAGTCTCACAGTGGAAGCAACAAGATTGGGTATTAAACCAAGTCAGGCTTAAGGCCCAACTCTAGAAATAAGACCAGCTTATATACATGAGGGCAGCTACCATGACTAAGGAATAATACTACTAGTACCTGTACTAGTAATGACGGAAAACAAGTACAGTAGTTAGTAGGAATGACGAATAACTAGGAGGGAGATCCTAGTTATGAGCTGGCAAACTAAGAATAGCAAAAACAAGTACAATGATCCTAGAAATAAGCTGGTGCTCCCAGGATGACAAGAAAGTGGTTAAGCAAGAAAGAGGTCAGGTGACACATCAAGTAAGCAGTCATGTGATGGGAAAGGATTGGTAAGCATAGGAAAAAAAAGAAAAATAGTCCATGGAATGTAACACCCTGGGTCCAAGACCTCAACCTCACCACACCCCCATTCTTTTTTTTTTTTTTTTTTTTTTTGAGAGCGCTGTATTCGAGAGGAGTCTATGTAGTAGGCACCAAATAGACTTTATCTCATGAATAAGTGATGAACGGCAGGAGGATATGACCAGCCCCATTCATCACGCTATAGCCGGACCGAGGTCCAGATGTGAGGGAAAAAATGCCTTTACGCACACCCCTGGGTTAGGGGTAGTGTGGGGCTCAAAACATGATGTCTTCCCACCCATCAGGCAGGCCCATCATGCAGTCCTACCCACTAAAACCTCACTAGACTGCAGCCAGTTTGCTTGTGTTTCCTTTTCTTTACTCAGTACGGGTCCCCAGGTTTCTTTAATTAGTTTCGTGAAGTTGTCATTCCTCTTGATTATCGTCACAGTTACCTTATCGATGGTGAGTCTTTTGTTGATCGCATGGTACCATCTTGTTCTTATTTCCCCTTCAGATAGCGGCTTTTCTTGTATAACTCTTTCGCATCTCAAGACCCATATCAAGTATGCTGATTCCGATAGGAGGGTTTGGAGGAGTCGGGTCGGGCCCCGGTGCGTTATCTTCTTTTGATGTCGTGGGTTGTGTCCTCTTGGTCTGTCCGATTGTAGGTTGATGCGACTGCATCCTAAGATTGTCCCCAGGGTGATCTCGGGCCATGGGATGTTCCGGTGTGGCCATAGGTTCCTTGCAAGTCGCCATATGATCTGTGTGTTCTTTTCCCTGCATTGTGTTTGTATGTGACTCATCGATTCTGTTTCGTTGCAGGATGTGCATGTCTCCCGTTCCTTGTAACCTTCTATGTTTCTCCAGTACTTTCCGATTAGGTGGGTTCCGTGTATTGTTTTGAAGAAGAACTGTTGGATGATCGGTCTAATCACCTTTCTCCTTGTGCCTTGCCATATCGCAGCGTTGGTTTCTAGTTCACCCGTTATTCTCTTTATTGCCATGCGGGTGAGTTGTAGGTTTTCTTCGGAGGTGTTCCTCGCTTCTGGTCGTTTCCTCTCTAGGATTCCTCTATATGCGGTCGCCTGCGTTAGGGTCGACAGCCTCGCTCCTTGGACGTCGAATTCCTTAGGGATCTCCAGGTTCAGCAGGTCTGGGACTCTTTTGTTCGCTCCTTGTTTCGCCAAGGTATCACTCCCTTCGTTACCTTGGACTCCATCGTGTCCTTTTACCCATTGCAAGGTCATCCTTGCGGATCTGTATCTCATCAGGTGTGCCGCTTTTTTGAAGAATTCAGCATTTTTTATGTCAATCCAGCCATCGTTCTCCCAGTTTTCCAGGTGAGCCGTCAGTCCTTCAATCACATATTTGGAGTCTGTGTGTATCTTGACCGGTTGGTAGGGGGGTATCATCTCCATTGCTGCGACGACCACAGCTATCTCGCCTACTTGGTTGGACTGGGCGTCTCCGGATATTCTTAGGGCACGGTTTCTTGGGTCGTCCTGACCGAACCAGATTCCACTTCCGCATTGTGCATTCTTCTTACCGTTGTTCATGCAGGCACCATTGGTGTATACTTCGGTCTCTTCGCATCGCGGGATTGGGCCTCGATGTTTATACCGGCATGTCATGTGGGTGGAGTTTCTGTCTGGGTCCGTGAAGATCCGGAAGCACTCAGCGAGGCTCTCTTTGCATGTGATTGATGGATCGAAGGTGATTACTCTGTCACTTTGTCTGGCTCTCTCATTCCTTAGTTTTCTTGTTCTCGTTAGGGACAGCCTGTCCGGCGGTTCTTGCTTCATTGGGTTGTGTTTGGGGGGGATGAGGTTCAGCCTGGTAAGGGCTTCTGTGGCACACTTGTGCGGGTTCCTGCATCCTAGGTTCTTGTTACTCGTACACTCTCAGCATGTGCAGTTTCGGTTCTTTCGGTGGGTCGGGTGCTGGGCCGGGTGGTGAAGGCACGCTGATGTTTTAATTAGGTCGGCCACCTTTGTGACGTTGTGCTTTTTTAGGAGGCATTTTGCTGTTGCGTTGGTTATGGGTTTTTTCTTGGCGGAGAGGTGGTACCATGCGGGTAGTTGTGCCAGGAGGTGAGGTGTTAATCTGATTGCTGCGAAGTCGATCTTATACTTTCGTGCTGTTTTTAGCATTCTCTTGATATCCTCGTTTAGGCATTTAGCTCTTGGGCCTTTGAGTGGGGCCTTCTAGGTTTGTAGGAACGGGTTTTCTCTCGCTTTCTTAACTGAGCGGGATGGTGCCATGGCGAGTATGATGTGGTCCGTTACGGTTGCCCATTTCTGGCGTGATGGGGAGAAGTTTAGGTATGTTCTCAGCCAGACGATTTCAATTGCCTTGTTTCTTGATTTGATGTCAAGGATGTTCAAACCTCCTTTGTGGATCGGGTGTCTGAGGGTATCCATGGCTATTCTGGGCCTTGTCTCGTGTTCCCATATAAAATTACTTATGATTTTCATCAGTGCGTCTTCGATGTGTGATGGCATCCCTTGGGCTTTGGCTAAGAACTGTGTATGGCCGCCTATAATCGCTTGTGTGACAACGTATTTCCCGTTGAGTGTGAGGTGCGCCTTTGTCCAGAGGTCCAGCTTGGTTTTTATGGTGTTTAGAATCGGTTCCCAGGGGGTCAGGTCATTGGTGTTGTTGCCGATCCACGTGCCGAGGATTCTCACCGCTTCCCCGTCTTGGGCGATTCTGACATTTGGGGGGAGGGGGTTGACGTCAAGTGCGTTAATTTTCCTGGTTTCCACTACTGTTCTTCTGTGGGATCTTTTCCCTAATGGTATGATTTCAGTTTTCTCAATGTTGAACCTCGCTCCTGACACCTTGCACCATTTATCCAGAGTTCGTTGAATGTGGTCCAGCCTGTCATCCTTGTTCAGGAAGAGGTTCGTATCATCAGCAAACAGTGTGATCTTGATTGCGTCTTCGATGCCAGGGACCATGATCCCTTTGATATTCGGGTCTGCGCATATACAGCATGCTAAGGGTTCTATTGCCAGGTCGAAGAGGGGGCACAAGAGTGGGTCCCCTTGTTGGACACCACGCCTCACCTTGAAGGTTCCACTGAATACCCCGTTTATCGCAACTTTGGTGTAGGCGTTACTGTATAGGGCCTGGATCGTTTTTATGAATGGTTGGGGGAGGTGGAATGCTTCCAGCGTTTTCCATAGGTAATCGTGCCTTATCTTATCATAGGCTTTTTCTTGATCTAACGCTAGTATTGCCCTATCTTTCTCTGTCACTTCCGTGTAGTTCAGGATTGCTTTCGCAAGACGTATGTGGTCAAAGATTGACCGATTTGGGATGAAGCCCGCCTGGTCTGGATGCACCAGTTGGTTGACATGGTCGAGTAGTTGTATTGCCAGAACCTTGGTGAGTAATTTATAATCGGTGTTTAGTAAGGTGATTGGTCTGTAGTTGCAGATTTTGTTAAAATCCGACCTGTAAAGGGCCCTTGAGTCACAGAGGACCAAGGGGACTGCAATGGAGGGATTAAGACTGTATTTGATTATAGAGAAACAATGTACACATACCTGCAATGGAGGGATTAAGA
>Ga0307510_10001367_pt1 | contig 26648 bp, 32 predicted proteins | sample 12_EM_MG_FD_207224 | JGI IMG/M metagenome (GOLD analysis project Ga0307510, IMG submission 207224) | Populus trichocarpa ectomycorrhiza microbial communities from riparian zone in the Pacific Northwest, United States - 12_EM | ecosystem: Host-associated > Plants > Roots > Unclassified | place... | reverse complement strand
AAAGTACAACCCCCGTTCTCCGTTGCCTCGCACCCCCTCTAAAGCATTCCAAACCCCAAAAAAACAAACTCAGTACAAAAAAAACGATAAGAACAAAACCATACGGTATTAGAATTAGAAATCAAACGGAATGGAAAAAAAAGAAGGAAAAACAAATGAAGCGGGCGTCTCTTTCTGTGTGATAGAGGTTCTGTAAACTGAAGACGTCCTGCACACGTGCATCACGGCATTCCCTTGTCGCACGCACGCGCGCAGTGTCAGATCTATTATTTGTTTTGTCGTGCCATCATCATGGAAATAACATCATCACCATCATCATGTATGATGAAACATCACCCCACACCACCCATCATCACGCCGTCTTCTTCTTCACCCAACTATTCCAAAAACTATTTCCTGCCCCTCACATACGTCAAATAGAATGGGCGCGCTGTTTCAGTGGAGGTAAACGAAGGATGGGAGGAGAGAGGCCATGTTGGGGTGGAGTGGAAAGGTCAGTGTGAGAGGAATCCGACGCTTTGGGATTCGCCGGCCAAAAACCTTAAATCGATTGGGGGAGGTCACGTTTTTCTGCCCTTTCACGAATTGCGAAAGAATTGCCACCCGACCCAGTTGGCGATCACGAAATAAGCGCAGACGGGCACGGAGAAGAGCGCGAGGTACTTGTAGTGTGCGTCCCGTGCGAGGGCGTCAAGCGGCAACAACAACAACCCAGTGGTGCTGGTGGGCCCCCCTCCTGACGCGGCGAGACTCGGAAAGAGAGCGCTGAAAAGGAGCGCGTGGGTGCCTATCGCGAGGAGCAGCGCGGAGGCGACGAGAAAGATGTATCCAAAGTGTGGGGCCGGGAGAGGGGAGGAGGACGGGGACAGTGACATGACATGGCTGCATCGTGTGTTCGGTGGTGATCCCATGAAAAGGGTCTGGATGAGGCGATGCTTAGTGGGATTTTGGGCGCTCTATTCGGGTTACTGGTTCAAGGGCGGTTAAAATGGGAATAAATGGACGTTGTGTGGGAACATGCTCGGGTAAAATGATCCGGATGGCTGTTCGAAGCTGATAAGATCCTCTGCAACGAGGCAATGCAGAGAACACAAGGACGAGGATCCCGCGATACTCCCCCTTTCACACAAACACACACACGCACACACACGTGCAAACACACGACCTAAGGGTCGGTCGATCTCATGTGCCAAAAGCCCACTCATGTATATTGCACAATGGAAATAGCTACTTTACAGATACGCACACCGCAGATCAGTTTGACACCGCCCAGATGACAAAAAAAGAAAAAAATTGGGAAAAAAATCCAAGGCGGTATAATATACTTTCTTCGAGACGTCACCTAGTACTACAAGCGATCGTACAGTTGGGGGAAGAAACAATGGGGAAGAGATCTTGACCAAATGAAGGGACACATGTACAAGATGAGGATGCGAGACATAGGGGCGCAACAACGACATGAGCGTGAGCGTTAGACGTGAGCAAGGGAGACGCGAGAAGGACGGTGGTACAAGCATAGCAAGGATAGTCCGCTGGAAACAGAGATAGCAACAGAAAGAAAGAGAGGGGCAGGGGAGAACGTGAGGTCATAAACGGAAAAAGAAATCGACGTGAGAGATAACGAGAGGAACGAGGTCAAGATGAGTTACGTGAATGTGCATTCGTACCAAAAATAGGGACGCGGGGATTGCATTACATGGGGCCCGTCCGGGTACGCTTCCGGCCGAGACGCTCCCTCTCGGAGCGTGAGTCAGACACTGGGAAGCGTTCCGCCTCCTCATCGGACGACTCGGTCTCGCCTTTCAAGTCATGCAGGCGGGTGTCGCAGATCGGGATGATGATGTTGCTCTCACTGCGACGGCGCTTACGTTCGCGCTCAGGGGAAATCGTTCCTCCAGTCGCTACATCATTTCCCCAGCACACATGCGCTTGAAATGTCGGGTGGTAAACGGGGGCAGCGGCAGGCGCGACACCACGATCACCTCCAGGCGCACCAAAGGGGTCGAGGCTTGCGTGTTTGCCGCGCAGGAAAGGGGAAGCGCCTGTGCGACGCTTGACGGCGTCGATAAGCGCATCGAGGCCTTTACCCGTCACGCTCGGCTCGGGCGGCTCTTGGAAAGAAGGAGGGGGACTAGCAGACGTGGGAGAGGTAGGAGTGAGTGAAGAGAGGGAGGATGAGGGCGAGGGATAAGCCGAATCTAGTGAACCATCGTAGCGTGGCACAGCCACGAGGGGTCGAAGTCGCCGGCCAAGAGCGACTGCAACCTGATACAAGGTCTTGTCATGTGGCGCCAGGACACAGATGGCCTCTGCGCGGCGTGCCCAGTAAGAAAACTGGGTATTGGACCAGCCCGAGAGTGCGAGAACAGCGGCGCGGGTGAGAGTGACATGGCCTGCAGGGCAATCGGGATAGGGATGCGTCAGGGATTTGAAAGGATTATACGGGTGGCTGAAAGTCGGGGGGAAAGATATCAGCGAGGAGATCGAGGGGGGGTTAGGTGAATGTGAGAGACATACGGTACATAGATACGTAGGACCTCTTTGACAATCTCCACTTTGACGAGAAAGTCAAGGGCACATGCACCAGAATTTCGTAATTCGGTATCGCCGGAGGATTTTTTGCCGCGCGAGCGAGCTTTTGGACCGCCAAGGCGACGCTCATAGAGACGAGCGGAGAAGATACCCCATTTCTCTAGTCCGATCTGTGATTGGAGGAACGCGGCCGCATAAGGGTCCGTTTCCGGAGGCTGAGGCGCCTTGGAACGTTTTGGGAATGCGTGCGTCTATTCATGACATGCACGGCAATAGAGTTCAACAACCGAGGGAGAGACGATGAGGGATGGGGGGAAAGGGGGGGAGAAAGAGGGAATATGGTACTCACGGATACGTCGAAATTAATGACATGGTTTTCAGGAAATGATGATGATGGAAGGATCGTGTGGACGAGAGGACCCTTCAGGGGAGCATTGATGGAAGTCGGGGTTGGATAATCGAGTGGCGAGCGCATATCTACAGGGGACTGGCAGGGTGTCATGTAGCTGTTGACGGATACAGGGGAGAGAATGGGATCGTGATCACGTTCGGAGTGAGAGAGAAGAGGGTGGTGAGTGGAATCTTGCGAGTCGTGAACGACGTTGTTGGGCATGGGCATCTCGAGCATGTGCTGTAAGTCGATTTCTGGGGAAGGATAAGAGTAGGAAGGGTTAACAGGGGGGGGTACGTGGGATTGTACGGGGAGCTGAGGATCGTGAAAAGAGTAAGGATAGTTGGATTGTACAGGGAAGGACATTGCAATGGGAGCAGAATTGTGGGGAAGAGAAGATGAATGGTGGATCGGAGGGGACTGTCCAGGGTCGGTAGAAGTGGCGGGAGTGAGGGGAGCAGAGAGATGATAGTTGGGGAAAGACCTCCAGTCAAAGGGAGAAGAGGAATCGATGACGGGTCTGGTCGTGGAGGGAGACATCGAACCTTGGAGAGCAAGACTGGACACTAATAATCGCTCTCATACAAGACGAGACGAGCAAGTAATTGAGAGAATAGAAGCCTTGGGAAGCAGGCACGACCCTCCTCTTCTATTTCGGTATGTGCTCTGCGCCCATTCAACGAGCCAATCTGTCGGTTGACTCGCCCTCTTATGGAAATATCAGCACCCGCGCCCGTGTTGTGTTGACTCGTCCCTCATCCAACCACTTCTCCCCTCAATCAACTCTCCTTTTTTTTGGGTTATTTTTCCCACTTTACTTCTTCTACCTCTTGTAACAAAAATGTCTTCTTCCCAAGCGGATCTCCCCTTACATCACTCTCAGTACGCGTCTAATCTCTTTGAGTTCACTGCCCGAGAGAACCTGACTCTCCCCCTCAAAGTCAAGATACCACCACATCCACTCTACCACTTCATGACCATTCCCTCGACCAACTTGATCCCACGCCTCCAACCCCTCAAGATGACTTAGCCGATCCCGACGCCCCAGCGCCTTCTGCGCCCTCTCCTCCGGTCCCTCCAACTTTGCCCGAACTCCCTGCCGCAGACCTTGACGTCTCAGGCTTCACGCACACTTTAGAATCCCTCCTTGGATTGCCCCCGCCTTCGTGAGTCGATTTGTTTAGTTATCATCTGCCATTTTCTGAGTGCCCCCATATAATAAAGCCAACCGGCACAACCAGCACGTCCAGAAGGAGCTCGCGCCGCTCCCCCGGTCGCTCAAGACGGCCGACATTTTGCGAAGATTCAAAAGCGTGCTAGCGTGGTGCAGAGGCGCCAAAGTAACGTGTTGAGGCTTTCGGAAGAGCATGACAGGCTAAAAGAGGAACTCCGCGCGATGACTGAGCGCCTCGAGGCAGCGGAGAGGCGGAGACAAGAACTGGAGGGCAGCAGAGGAAAGTACCAGTCTCGTGGGTACTAGCGAACCTGTGTATTATTTAATGGGCGCAGCGTCGGGAACGCTCTCCCTCACCACGTTTTCCGTATACCCTCCCACTTTTCTTTGCTTGTCGGATATATGCATCAAGCCCCGTGATATAAAACAATTTTTTTTCCCTCTCAGGTATGACGTACGGCACGTACTGCTCAAACTGCGCGACCGCCGCCACTGGTCTGGTCAAGTGATGATGATCTCTCAAACTTTTTCGATCCCGGGACCCGTTTATTACCCTGCACCCCCGACCTCTCATCTTTTATCTCAACCCGCCATCTCTTCGCTCTTTCTCTCCCACACTTTTCACCTTGGTCCTCATCTCACCTTTCGACGTGAGTCACCCTCATCCCCTCCTCGTTCCAATTCTAACATTCACACTTTATTCCCTCCCACAAAGTACACAAGGCACCATGGCACTCCCGCACTTCCCAGGCCCAGCGAGCCGTAGGTCTTCGCGGCGCGATTCAGAGGCCCTCTCGAGGCGTCCATCCATCGACCCATCCAGGTTGATACGCATGGACAAGTGAGTGCAACGCTTCCATGTTATCCACACACATACCCTGTCAACCTGTCACGCAATGCTTTGAGCATTGGAAAGCAAGCACCCCCGCTCTGTCGCCCCTACTTGGATCGCTTCCTGATTATCGGCTCCAACGGTGACTCGTTAATAACAACTGACAAATCTTGTCCCTCTTCCGTTCTCGTACAGGACCTTTCAGATCCGGGGTGTTGATGTCTTTAATGTCGTTTTCGTCGGCGCCGGGAACATCATGTTTGGTCCGCATTCGTCCGATCTCTGACCGACATGAGATTCTCTCCTTATCGTCTTCCTCGTATAGGGTCTGATGAAGGTCCTTGGAACCACTCTTTCCGCTTCGAGCAGTGCGTCTTCTCCGCCGTTACCCCGCCCTTCCTTTCAGACCTCTCACTCCTCTTGGCCCTTCAGCAAGCTCGGCCCCCGTCTCAAGGTAGTCGCGCTCATCGACCCCGCGGTTGACCGTGCGGCCTCTGTCCTCGGGAAGAAACGCGAGACATTCGTGCGTTCCGCATATGAGAACACTCGCATCTTCAAGACTCTCGAGGACTTTGTCAAGGACATGACACCTCGGGAACGTCCTCGCGCCGTCATCGTCGGCTCTCCTCCCATGTTCCGTGGTACCACGCGTCCGGGCCGCGATGTTGAGCTCCAGATCTTGCGCTACTTCCCCGATGCTGCATTGTTTATCGAGAAACCCATTGCCACGGGACCTGAGAATGAGATCGAAGAGGCGTTCAAAGTGTCTCAAGCCATAGTTGACAGCGGTGCCGTCTGTTCCGTCGGGTAAGTGCAAGTCTGCCTTCTGTTTTCGGTCATACCTGAATATATGCGTGCGCTTAGGTACATGCTGCGTTACTTGAAAGGCGTTCAGATGATCAAGCAGATCATAGAGACCAACAATCTTCAGGTAATGGCCACCATCGCGCGTTACGCGTGCGCGTATGAAGCAATTGCCAAACCAGATTGGTGGGATAAGTCCAAGAGGCATGTCCCCTACCTCTTCATTTGTGGCTTGACCTTTCCCGCTAAACTGGTGTATTCGTTCCACCATAGCTGTGGCCCTGTCGTCGAGCAGGGTACCCACTTTTGCGACTTGTCGCGGTACTTTGGCGGTGACGTGGACATCTCCACCGTCACTGCCCACTCACTCGAGTGGTATGAGAACGCGGGTCAATTGAGCAAGCAGAATATCGACGAATCCCGGATTGCTCCCGAGAATCGTATCCCCCGCGTCACGTCGGCGACATGGAAATACGAGAATGGAGCTGTTGGCAGCTTCACTCATGCTGTCGCACTGCAGGGCCACAACTATTCGTGCGAGCTTGAGGTATATGCTGATGGTTACCAGTTCAAGTATGCCCCCCTCGTGCTCCCCGTGCTCTCTCACTCGTCATTTGACACTTGCGGTTGTTTCTCCACATGACAGGCTCGTCAACCCTTACGTGCAGCCAGTGCTCTACATCCGTCGTCCTGGCTCGGACTTAGAAGAGACACACCGCTTCCCGGACGATGACCCATTCTTCTCCGAAGTCTCCAACCTCATCGACGTCATCGAAGACATAGAAGAGGATCCGGACAGCGCGACAGTCCTCAGTTCATATGAGGGTGAGTGAATTTCGCTTGCCATGTATATCACATGATTGCTAATACCCCGTGCCCGTGACCCTTCAGACGCGTGTAAGACATATGAGCTCACTTGGGCCATTCGCCGAGCTAGCGAGAAGTCGCGCAAGAATATCAAACACGAAACGTCGGAGGCTGTATGAGTGCGGCTTTGGAACAAACTGGACAATGTGTGGAGCAGGGTATTAAGGAAGGCGATCGCCGCATATATCGGCAGTTGTAAGAAATTTTGAGACATAGACAAAGTTTTCGCGTTGTAGAAACCTCCCGCGTCCTTCCTCGATAATCAAGTGTTACTCTCTGACGATATCCAATCGGTTGTTTGTTAACCACCCCCGTCAGACATGGCGGACTCTGCCTCGCGTTTTCGCTTCAACTTGCCCACTTCGCGCTTGCGCAGCGCGTCAAACTCGTCTTGGAGATGCTTCTTGAGAGCGGGCATATTCTTCGCTGTCTCACCGCAATGAAAGCACACGAGTGCATCCTTGAGACGCGGCTCATACTTTTCTGGCGCGAGGCGCGTCGCCATCTAATCTAGGGCAGGAACCAAAAAAAAAACATGAAACGCAATCAATAAACCATTTTTTTATTGTAGAAATGAAAAACGCGCACCCTCAGGAGCTGTTGTTGCTGATCGCCATCACCATTGGTTTTCTCATTTGTATCCTCCTCGAACCAGGCGCGCACTTTGGTGAGCGGGATGAAGAACCCGACGCGCGGACTGAACGTGTTGTAATGTCTCTTGGTCTTGAGGGCCGAAGCCGTCAAATCGGACGAGATGACGTGCAAGTGCAGGTGTCTTTCATTCATCATCATCATTTTTTTATTTAGTTTGGTTCCGGCACGTGCGTGCCCAAGAAGGAAGAAAGAGATCGAGGGGAGGTCTTTTTGTGAGAAGAAGAAGGGGGGGTATGTGAAACTTGGGGACTTACTCCATCGAGGGCACGGCGTGAAATCCGACCCAGATGGGCCACGCGAAGCCGTATCGCGCGCGCATCTCGCGTTCGATCTCGCTCCGCAAACGCGTCGCCTCGTCCGCCAAAACGCGCAGCGTCGCTTTCGCTCTCGCTCGCTTTTCCTCCTCCTCCTCCTCATCGGCGTTGGGTGGTGATGATGGTGATGTGATGATGGCGCTTTGTATGAGCGTGCGTAGGCTCGTCAGGACCGCTTCCGAGGTGGCCAAGGATATCGCCGATTCGGACTCGCCCCTAGTACGTTCTCCTCCATCTCCATCTCCATCTCCATCTCCGTCGTCACCTTCCCCCTCTCTGCTACTGTCATTCTCTCCGCCGCCGTCCGTGATGGTAGAGGTGGCGGCGGTAGTCCGAAGACGCGGCAAGACGAGGAAATGGAAGAGAGCTTTCGGGTAGGCGTCGAAGATGGTGAGCGTGTGACGCGTGTGGGAAAAGTAGACCGTCGGCGGGAGCTTCTTGGCCGCTATCGACGCGTCGTCCATTTTGGCGTACGTACGTAGGATTTTGAGTTGCGGTAACGACATTTGAGTTGTACTGTGTAACGTACAACTGTCAGTGTCAGTGGTTGGTGATTGATCCTGTCAGTCGAGTTTGTCGCGCAAATCGTGGAGCTGGGGTTCGGTACGCTCGGCTCCGATTGAGTTCTATTTCGCAAAGTAAACGGATCGAGGTGTATGCAAAATATGTATGTACAAGTTCTTGTGTGTGTCGGTCAGAGACACTAATGTACAGGAGGAGGGTGCGACCTTTCGTCTATGATATGATTGATTATTACGAAGCGCGGCGCGCCACAAGTAACTCCCGCAGCTCCTCGCTCAATTCCGGGAATGCGACCTGTTGTGACGCCAGCGTTATGCGGCTACTCCCCTTGCGATGACGGAGACCGCTCTTAGCCGAGGTTTGCTGTTCGATGCGACGGCGGTCCATGTCCGCGACCAATTGTTGGAAGGAGAGAAAGAGGACTTCGGCTTGAGCAAGCGTGGTGTCGAGTTCGATGGTCATGCTCAGTTCGTTGCAATACTACATAGGATACAATTGTGCCAGGTCCGGGGAAATGAATCAGCAATCAAATTTGGAGGAAAAGAGACGCGCTCGGACGTTACCTTTAAGATCTCATCAAACTCGACGAGGTACCGCAGGATGACGTCTCGATGGGACTCAAGCACTGCGAGCGCGACGAACAATACCATTCCGTTCGTGTAATAATCCGTCCATAGAACCTCCCACAGTCGCAGGACATCTTCGAAGGGAAATTCGCGCTTGAAAGAGATGAGGATCCAGCTAGCCCGAGGCCTTGTCAACAAAGGCAAAACGTCACAGTACGATGGGACCCACCGGAAGCAGAAGAATAGGTTCAGTCCCTCCGTCTTCTCAAAGTGTCGATACAGCTCAGGATCCATCACTTGCAACAATTGCTGGAGCGTTGAAAGTTGCTTCTTCATCCCGCTCTGGTCGCGGAGAAAATTTTGTTTCTGTAAAGCACATACGCGTTCGATCTTGCGCGGGCAGATGCTGGGCTCATACACGCACCATTCGGTTCATCACCTCCACGAAGCACCAGAACGTCAGCGGCTCGTCCGAACCAGTGACAACATAAAGGGGGGCGCAGAGGTCCGACATGCCCTGCACATACCCTTCGCAACCTACACGTCAGCGCTGACTCTCCCCTTAAGAATGGAGAAAAAGGACGGCGCACCCAAATCCTTCTCGTAAAAGTTGTACGTTAAAAGAATAGACCCGAGCCTGTCTATGTGCTCGTTGGATGGTGACTGTGCGCCAACCTCGATCGGTGTGGGTGAGATCGTCGAGTAATGCTGGTGTTGCTGCTTCTCTGGGTCGAGAGGGGCCTCGGACGACGTCTGGTTCGCGAAGAGTGGCTGACTACGGTCTGTCCGCCTGCAGTCAACATCTATGCGATGGCGTTCCTGTAACAGCAGTCCAGTTAATCGTACAAGATGACACAAAAAGAACGCCCAAGTCACCTCGATTACATCCTGGCGGTCAAAGACATCTAGCTTGCCGAACCACTCGTCCTTAATTTCATGATATCGTTTCCTGTTGATACTCGTTAATAGGAAAGGACCACACGCAGGTAAGACTGACGCACATTTTGTCTTCCCAGAGTCTTTGCCGTTCGTCTTCTGTGACATCCCATGCATACACTCCAAGAAGATACGGCCACAGCTTCCTCCTCACATTATTCTTATAGCTCACACCCCTGCTAAAAATCTCCATGCGTAGCTTTTCCATCGTGATAAGTGGGCGGCCATCGGGAGCGAACCACTCGTCGAACACTTCCACGCCAATCGGGTGTTTTGGGTCCCTGGACGACTTTGGCGTTGGAAGGTTCGCGGTCGTGTGGAGGAGCTCAAAGATGCCCAGTTCTCCCGTCTCTTCCGTCGTAGACGCTGACGCATTCGCAGGGATGGCCTGTGCCTCGCGCCGCCGCGCCAGCTCACCTTCTTCCGCGACGATGCGCGCCCAGCGTGCGAGATAGACGCGTGCGCTCTCAAACTCCCCAACGCCACCCTTCTCCACCCAACTGCCCCACTCGAGGTCGCCATTGGCGCTCACAAGAGACTTGACCGGATCTGGGAGATGCGGTACGATCGGCTTTGCAAGGGGATGCGAGAGAATGTTCTGCGCGGCGTGTCTGGTGGCTCGCGTGATATTCGCGAAGGACTGTAGGAGTGCGGTGCGAGCCTGCGACGAGGAACCCTGAGAGGGCGGTATTGGCATCGATCGATGCAGGACGGACGAGTGCTGTGAATAAGGATTTGGTGGAGTGACGCTGGAAGTCAGAGGACGCGGTCGACGGTGTGCTGGCACGGGGGAATGGGAATTGGTGTAAGACGATCGAGCGAGTATCTCATCTACTACGTCATCGGAGAACAATTGGGTCGAGTGCACTTCGATGTCCGCCTTGGAGGGATCGAGGAGGTATAGGGTAGGTTGGAGACTGGAACGGAGGAGCGAGGCATACGAACGTAAGCGGGAGAGGAGATCCTCGCCGCCCCACGACGTTATGGGCCTTCCGGTAGCAGCCTGTCCCGCAAGAGATGGGGGAGGAGGATAAGACGTTGACGCGCTGGATGATGATGACGAGGCCTTTGATGGCAAGGAGAAAGAGTGCGACTCGTCGTCATGGAAGTGGAGGGTCGGAAGGGTGGAGCCGCTGATAATGTTGATGCCGATGGAACCGTCTAGAAATTGTGTCTAGTGCGGGAAGGAAGATATGCGGAAGAGAGCTTACACCAAGAGGATAACGAGGGGGGTTGGACAAGGAGAGAATATATTGAAGTCAATGGAACAGAGAAGGCGTATGACTCTGGCCGCGACGTTGGCAAGTCGATCAACACGCCGTCTGTGTGGGGCCGCTATCAGCAACAACGACAACGGTATGCAATGGGCAGGACAGACCTTCGTCCTCATCGCCGACCAAAAGCCGCTCCTCTGTCTTGAGGAACTTGTCCCATTCTTCCTGACCCTTCTCCGTCAGAAGACTTTCTGGGATCCACGCAAGAAGATACGTCGAAGTGAGTGCCTCCTGGACACAAGTCAGGCGGGGGAGTGATTTTGATAGAAAGAGTGATATGCGCACGCGTTTCACAATGGCCACGAATCCAGGGATATTGTCGCGGGCGTAGGCAGTTGGGTTGACATAAACTTTGGACTTTGAGTAAATTAGCCTGCACTTTGCGTCATCTTCCCCTTGCGGGGGTAGTGTGTCTGCTGTGGTCTCTTGCTTTATCTCGACCATCGAGTCTGACTAGCAATGAGCGGTAAGAGTGAGGGTGAGGTCTAAGGATGCCACGGAGATTCAACACACGGATACGACGGAGAGAGCGCTGCAATCTGGAGAGCTGCGCTTTAGGGCCATGTCATCCCAATCCCCTTTGGCTGCTCCGCAGTTGCTGTCACTCTGACTTTGAACGGGTCAAATCCAACAACGTCGGCCGTGCTCCCCTCACTCCGCGATCAAACCACGTGACTCACAGACAGACAAGGGTGACACAGCGTTGGCCGAATTTATCACAGTTCACAGCGCAGCAAGACGTCGAATGGTTTCATGCATGGCAAGGTATGAATGAAATATAGCTGCTATTACAGAAAACAACTACACACTCCCCGAAGAAAAGTGACCGAATCATTTTGAATAACTCCACACATTGCGCAGCACTGAAACAAAAAAAAAATTGCGAAGGGAAGCCCGTCAATACCAAATTCACTACATGGGGAAAAGGGTTTGGGCTCACGTCCTGCTTTCGTGGCTAGTCGGTTCAAAGAGTCATCGCCCTCGCCCTGGGCACGGACCTGGCCGCTGAGCGCGAAAGAGGTAGATGTCGAGAGCGCACGGCCATTGGCGTCCACGTCTGCAATCACAATCTGCACTGATGCGTGGTCTTTTGACGTGATAAGGCGGTCTTGGTTTCAATACATCGTCAGCGGCTGCGTCATCTCCAGGGACGTGAGGTGCCACTCACTGGTCGCTGCGCACTTGCGTGGGACGTAGAGGTCAACAAGGAGACCCTTGAATAAGGAAACGTCAATCAATGCATCTTTATAGCAGAGCCATGCAGCACCTGGTCGTTTTCCATGGTGTGTTTGCGGTGGGGTCGTCGGGAATGTGAGACTGAGGCACTCTAGATGCCGAACGGTGCGATCTCCGTACAAGGTTAAAACTGTACAGTTGTGGCCCAGCGCCCAATTTAGGTTGACTCATTTGGGACTTTTTTTTTTTTTTTTTTGAGATGTTGTCAGTTTGTACTTTGTAGTTGGCTATCTCTAATAATAAGTGATAAGTGACCGGAGAGCCAACTCGGAGGTCCGGTTGAGTAGTGTGGGGCTCAAAAGTCCTACCCACTAAAACCTCACCGCGGTTTATCCAAGTTATTGGATGTCCTCCTACATTTTCGAGTGCTTGTTCCCAGGTGTTCACCACCAGCTTAGTGAACCCATCGTTTCTTTTGATTCTTATCGCTGTGATCTTGTCGTTGGTGAGTCTCTCGTTGATCACACGAAGCCACCTCGCTTTGATTTCGCTTTCGAAGTGCGATTTCCCTTGTATTACTCTCTCGCATCCGAGGACCCAGATGAGGTATGCCGATTCGGACAGGAGTATTTGGAGGAGGCGGGTTGGGCCCTGGTGCGTTATCCTCCTTTGCTGTTGCGGATCATGTATTGACATGTTGTTCGACTGTAGGGTTATGCAGCCGTAACCTAGGATCGTCCCGAAGTTGACTTCAGGCCATGGAATACTGCGGGGGGGCCATAGGTTTTGCGCGAGGTGCCATATCAGCTGCGTGTTCTTTTCTCTACACTGTGTCAGTATGTGTTCCATTGATCCCGCTGCATCGCATGTTTCGCATGTCTCCTTCTCTTCGAGTCCGGAGATGTTCCTATCTTATGGGTATTGTGTATTGTTACTGCTGAATGATCGGTTTTATTATTGGTCGTCTCAGGCTGCGCCATATCGTGGCGCTAGTTTCGGAGTCTCCTGATACTTGGCTTATGGCCTCGCGGGCGAGCTGGAGGTTGTTTTCCAAAGTGTTCCTTGGCTTAATTTCCTTCCTCTCTAAGGTTCCTCTGTATGCCTTCGTTTGTGTTAGTGTGGATATTTTTTCTCCCTGTATGTTAAATTCAACCGGTACGTCAAGGTTCAGTGTGTCTGGTTCTTGTTTGTTCGCTCCACGCTTGGCTAGTCGGTCACTTCCTTCGTTGCCGTTGTGGCCTTTGGTCCATTGGAAGGTTGTTTTCGCTGATCGGTGTCTCATTAGGTGCGTGCGCTGCTTTCTTGAATAGGGGGGCGTTTTTTATTTCGATTTTAACAGGTTGGTATGGCGCTGCGGCGTTTATCGGGGTGATCACTGCCGCTAATTCACCTACTTGATTGGACTGGGATTCCCCGGGGATTCGTATGGCTAGGTTCCTGGGGTTGTTCTGGTCGAACCAGTCTTCGCCTCCGCACTGGGCGTTCAGATTCCTGTTATTGATACACGCTCCATCCGTGTATATGGTCAATTCTTTGCATCGAGGGATGGGGCCGGGTAACCTGTACTACAGCGCTTGGCCATGTGGTTGGACGTCCTGTTTGGATCCGTGAAAAATTTTAAACATTTGGCGAGCGACACTTTGCAGGTCATGGATGGGTCGAAGGTGATTTCACCGTTGTTCTGTCTCGCTATCTGATTTCTTATTTTCCTCGATCTCGCTAGGTACATACCGTCTGGCAGGTCTTGCTTCGTTGGGTTGTATTTAGGGGGGATGGGGCTTAGACGGGTGAGTGCTTCCATGGCACGTTCCTGCGGGTTCATGCAGCCTTGGGTTCTATCTTGTGCGCAGTCTTAGCATATGCATGCGTAGTTCGTTTGGTGGGTTGGGTGTTGGAGGGGGTGTCGTAGGCGAGCTGGTGTTTTTACTAGGTCCGCGACCTTGGTGACGTTTTGCTTTTGTAGCAGACCTTTCGCCATGGTATTCATTTGGGACTATTATCCTCTGAGTACATATAGGTCCTTTACTTCACCCTCTTCACCTTTTCTTCAGTTGTTCGCTTCATAGATGATGATGTTGATGATAGAGTCAACAGCGTATATGACCTTTCGCCTGTTTGTCGGAGAGTACAGGTAAGAGAAAGGCTGGATCTTTTTGGACTTTGGGGTTTTGAGATGCGACTTTCAATCACTATACCTGGTTGTCTAGATGGACGACATTTCTCGTATGTGAATTATCTATCTCTGGCTGACACAATCTCTCTTGAGTTTATCATGCCTTTGGCAAGCTACAGCTATCGCTTATCTCCTGTGGAATCTCTGAAACACTAGGACTGCCGCATTCTCTGCCTGGTTTGTTTCCCAATTCCCGCCCGTCACCAGTGCTGTTCATCATGATGTACCGCGTCTGGCAATTATAGCCACGTGTCCCCAGACTCATTCTCCCTATTGGCGTTCACCCATTGTTCTTTTGATCTGACCTTCCTTTCTTGCAGTCATCAAGTTTGCTGTGGTTATCTCTTTACCTTGGGATGTACTGGACTGCGTCAACAGAGCACACATATTGCTACTCATGTCGACGGGCCGCCCGTTGTCAAGCAGCCCTGGGAATTTTCTCAGGGAGTGCGCATGTGTGATCTCGGGTGGGGGGGATTCCGAATCGGATAAATAGACAAATCATTAGTGAAAAGAAAGAGCGCACGAGACCGCTAACAGAGGACGTCATTTGCGTATCCCTCTTCTGTTCGAACCCAGAGAATGACTTGTCTAGTGCGATATCCTTGTCAAATTGAGGTCAGAGCGAGAGTGCTTAATACACTAGTACGCAGTGGCGGCTGCCATTGCACTCGGGTGTTGGGCTAACTGCTGGGCGATTAGTACTATTGGTGCCCGAAAATAACCTAACTTGAAACTGATGGAGTACTGATGGGTAAACTACAGGTTCGTTGAATTTGTCCCTGTTCTGGTGCTATTTAGCATGCAATGTGAAAGCGCGAACTATCAAATCAATTTAAGAAGTCCCTCCATCTGTTTATCATAGGGACTATTCACTTCTGTTTACAGACGTCAAACCAGCCCATACAAATCGGACAACATGATGAATAGCAGAAAGCAAAGAGCATTTATCCGAGACGATGACCAAGTACAAACTCTGTGAACTGCAAAATAGAGTATTGTTCGGGACGTAGTGAAAACTCCTCTTTGACCGCATTATGGATATCAGAAGATTTGTATTGGGAACATGCCTGATCTAAAGCAGTTTCGAGAGTCGGACGGGACGGAGAGGCATAAAAAATGCCGGCACGGTCCAGAATAAGAAGTGTCACTATTTTGGATGTAAGAAAATACAGATGCATAGAGCGGAAATGTACCAATCATGGTGTGATGTGTGTCATCACTAGATATACAGAGAGGTGGCTGAAAGTGCATTGGTGAAACCAAGATAAAATAAGAAAAAATAACCACAGTACATCGGAGGTAAAGGATAGTAGTTTGTCGAAAAATAGCTGCGATGCAGAGAAGAAAATATGTGAGATCATAGGGAGCGAACAGATACAAAAGAAAGGCTCACCTTCTGACGAATGTAGGGAGGAATGAATATGTTACTACACCGAAAAAAGATGAGCAAATTGAAGGGATACTTACTCCCTGGAGAAGGAGTGGGACAAAGTTAGGATACAGAAGGAAGTTGGCTGAGCAAGGGGCACTCACTTCCTGGAGACCACAGAGGGAGGGACAAGTCAGGGCACGGAAAGAAAGGGACTGGGAAAGGGGCACACACTTCCTGGAGACCGCAGAGGGAGGGAAAAGTCATGACATGGAAAGAGACCAACTCAGTAAGGAGCACTCACTTCCTGGAGACCACAGAGGGGGGGACAAGTCAGGACATGGAAAGAAAACAACTGAGCAAGGGGCACTCACTTCCTGGAGACCACAGAGGGAGGGACAAGTCAGGACACAGAAAGAAAGTGACCAAGCAAGGGGCACTTACCAACTGGAGACCACAGAGGGAGGGACAGGTCAGGACACAGAAAGAAATCAACCAAGTGAGGGGTACTTACAAACTGGAGACCACAGAAGGAGGAACAAGTTAGGACATGGAAATAAAGTGACTCAGCAAGGGGTACTCACTTCCTGGAGGCCACAAAAGGAGGGACATGTCAGAACACAGAAAAAAAGCTGCTGAGAAAGGGGCACTCACTTCCTGGAGACCACAGAGGGAGGGAGATGTCAGGACACAGAAAGAAATTGACCAAGCAAAGGACACTTACAAACTGGAGACCACAGAGGGAGGGACAAGTCAGGACATGGAAAGAAAGTGACTGAGCAAGGGGTACTCACTTCCTTGAGACCACAAAGGGAGGGCCAAGTCAGGACACAGAAAGAAAGCTACTGAGCAAGGGACACTCACTCCCTGGAGACAACAGAGGGAGGGAGAAGTTAGGACACAAAAAGGAACTGACCACATGAGGAGCACTCACTCCCTGGAGACCACAGAGGGAGGGACAAGTCAGGATATGGAAAGAAAACAACTAAGCAAGGGGTACTCACTTCCTAAAGACCATAGAGGGAGGGTCAGGACACAGAAAGAAACAAACTGACTAAGGGGAACTCACAAACTGAAGACCATAGAGGGAGGGACAAGTCAGGGCATGGAAAGGAACTGACCAAGCAAGGGGCACTCACTTCCTGGAGATAGAAGAGAGAGGGACAAGTCAGGCCACAGAAAGAAAGTGACTGAGCAAGGGGCACTCACTACCTGGAGACAGCAGAGGGAGGGACTAGTCAGGGCATGGAAAGAAAGTGAGCAGGTAAGGGGCACTCACAAACTGGAGACAGCAAAGGGAGGGACAAGTCAGGACATGGAAAGAAAGCAACTAAGAAAGGGTCACTCACTTCCTGGACACCACAGAGAGAGGGACAAGTCAGGACATGGAAAGAAATTGATTGAGCAAGGGGCACTCACTTCCTGGAGACCATAGAGGGGGGGAGAAGTAAGGGCACAAAAATAAACCCACTAAGCAAGGAGCACTTACCAACTGGAGACCACAGAGGAAGGGACAAGTCAGGACACAGAAAGAAACTGGCTGAGCAAGGGGCACTCACTTCCTAGACACAGCAGAGGGAGGATTTAGGATACAGAAAGAAGGTGGCTGAGTCAGGGGCACTCACCAACTGGAGACAGCAGAGGGAGGGACAAGTCAGGACACAGAAAGGGGCTGACTGAGTCAGGGGCACTCACTTTCTGGAGACAGCAGAAGGAGGGACAAGTCAGGACACTGAAAAAACTGACTGAGCAAGGACTACTCACTCTCTAGAGATAGCAGATGGAGGGACAAGTCACAACACAGAAAGAAGCTGACCATACAAGGGGCACTTACTTTCTGGAGATGGCAAAGGGAGGGACAAGTTAGGACATGGAAAGAAACTGACCAAGTGAGGGGTACTCACTCTCTGGAGATAGCAGAGGGAGGGACAAGTCAGGACATGGGAAGACAGTGACTGAGTGAGGGGCACTCACTTCCTGGACACCACCAAGGGAGGGACAAGTCAGGACATGGAAGAAACCACAGAGCAAGGGGCACTCACAGTACTCACCACCTGGACACCACAGAGGGGGGGACAAGTCAGGACATGAAAGAAGGGGTAAGAAATAACAAAATAAGGGATAAAGAAGAAATGACTGACCCAATACTAGTAGTAACATTCTTTCAGTAGCAAGTGACAATTTAGATCATGGTATTGCAGCTTACCCAGAATGACGGAAAGCCTAGTATGCATGTCTCTATCACCACTTTTGTACTCCTTTTCCCTTTTTTCAGCCCAAAACCACGATGGGCCCTAGAATGGGACTACACTCATCTTGTTCTTGTCCTGCTATGCATAAGAACTTACCACCTGATAAACTTCTTTACTATTGAACTCCCTTTTCGCAGTTCGCAATCACAGTGGATCCTAGAATGGGACTTCATTCATCTCGTTCTTGTCCTGATACGCATATGACCTTACCATTTAATGACCCGCTTTATATTGAGCCCTAGGTTATCCCTCTGCACAGCCAGAAGCATGAGGGCAACCACGCTGTCACCAAGTGCATCGGCAGTCATTTCGATGAGATCAGCACATTGTTCTCCATGCTTCTGCATCTCTGCAGGAGGGACGTTAATACAGCACGCATTCATCGGTCAACAACATCATGATCCTCACTCTCCAAACGAAGAAATGGGGGAGGCCCGTTAAGGCTGGCCAGATAATGCTGATTGAATATGTTTTCCACCTCAGCGTCGAGGTCCATTTCCAGAGTACGGCCTTCATCCTGTAACTTCATCTTGATGTCGCGCTTGAACTGATCGTATTTTGTAAAAACTGCTATTACAGGAACTTGACAGTTCCATATCGTGGTGTCAATCCCTATCCATAGAGTTGCATTTCGAAATAGACATACCATTCTTGTCTGGACAAAGTGCGTCAAAATACTTTAAATCTAGCGATGGCCGATTATTGTCCATTGGAATGCAATACCTGAAAACCAATCATAACCTTGTGAATCCACAGCTGTAGATACACGAGAGAACAAACCAGATCGCATGCAATCTATCTTTCAATCGCATCTCCTGGGATTTGCGTTCGACAAACTCTTGTACAGTCTTCAACTCGTTTTCACTGCCCGCCTCAAATCCGCGGGAGTCGTGGAAAATATAGCCATCGTGGTTTGTGAAGATGAGTTCGTCGTCGATCTCGTGTTGGCCACGCTGCAAGCAGGACTTTCTTGATCAGCCATCACTGACAATAATAACCCGGTCAAACCTCTGTTGTAGGGTTGAGTTCAACCTGGCGAAACAATGAGATCGAAAGTATTATCAGGAGCGAGAACATACCTGATAGCGAGTTCCCTCTGGACCAAGCCTGTAGATCTCCGGACTCTCGGTCGTATCGCAAACCCTCTGTAAAATTGATGTCTTCCCTGCGTTCGCTCTTCCGATAATGAGCACTCTGAACGTGACATCCGGGCGTCTGGGGATATCCTGTTGTGCAGCCATCGTGCCAAAGGGTTGTAGGAAAAAAGACTGGCGAAGGTGATGATCAGACGTAGTTTTCCGCTGGGACTTTACGTTACAAACACAGTGCAAACACCAGCCTACAACGGCAGGAACTCGCCGTTATACTTTACGGATCGATCCGGCGGCCTATCAATGCGCTTACAGCAATGCCCGCAAGAAGTAGCGTGAAGGTGCTTCGTGCGATAGGTACAAGGACTGCAGAAGAGCACGATGAATACCGCAAGTATTTGGCAAGGCCTGGGATACGGTGAAATGACAAGTTACAGAAGGTCCGTGACTGACTGAGACCTGCGAACGCCCGTCACCGCGGGAAATCACAGCACTATTGTGGTAACCAGTGATGGTATCGAGTCGGCTAGATGGGGCTCAGGCGAGCACCCGCACGGGACAGCCCTGATAGGACTAAGTCGCGTGGAGTGATGAAGTAAAAAATCGGCGCTGCCGTCAACGCCACCAGCAATTAATGAGAGGACAGTTTACTAGGCTATTAGATATAATCCCATCAGCTCACGAGTTTAAACATAGGCCTCAGGTGCCACCAGGCCCCAGCTTGCCCCCGTCTAACAATCCCACATCGTTTCCCTTCCCAATCGCGCTCCGGTACTAGTACCCTGGTAGCGATCTATGTAAAGTCGGATTTCTCCATTACTACAATAATAAAAGAGGTTTGGGCTGCATACGATGAGGTACTTGTGCGTTCCAAAGTTATTTGGTCAATGACGATTGAAATTCAACGCAGAGGGAGATGGGAGATAAGATTGATGAATACTAAAAAGATTGGAAGGTGGAGCAGCGCCATAGGACACAGCGCGACGATAAGCAGGAAGCGAAGCGGGAGAGGGACGATAAGTGAGATAGAAGAGGAAGAAGGATCGGGGCTTCGAATCGGGGACGCGTGACGGCTCTCATCGCTCAGTTTGGCGTCTTGGGAATTTCGAGCCAAATTAGGAGGAGTCCGTGCCAGGTCAATGCGGGTGTCCTCGCTGGGTGAAGTGCACTTACAGACGAAACGCACACATGAATCCGCACTTTCTATGTAACAAAAGGCTGGGCGACACTAATCGTTGCCTCTCAAAACCCACCCTCCCTCGGCCCTTCCCCCGGCCCTCAACTCCTGTGGAACATATTCCTTTGCATTTGGGCCTTCGGAAGTTGGTGGGGAAGAGGTGGTGAGAACGCGGACGTCTAATTATGGTCACGGTCGGCTGAAGAGATCGATGAGACTCAGAGCATGCCGGCGGCGAGTCGCATATTGGCAAGTTCCGAGTCAGTTGCGTTTCGCAACAACGCCTAGTGGGTGTCTTTAGACGTACTCATCAGCGATCATGATGGCGGCGGCAAAGCAAGTTGGAGTTTTGATGTACATACTGAAGCAGTCGCCGATGCATTGCCCGGACGGTGACAACGATACTGTGTTTCGTGACTTCTGGGAAAATCTGACAACGGAAGTCACCCGGCAATAATAAGTCACACCATCAGACCCTCAGGCCTCAGGGCTAAGGGGCCTCGACGGCCAGTACGAAAGAATCGCGAGAGAGGGGGCCAAGTAGTCGAACGACACCACACCCCCACCACGGGCGCCCGGACTTGCGTTTATTTGCAGGGACGAGTTCGATGTAGGTTGAGGCGCGTGAGTTTTGTAGATCGACCTCGGTGTCGATCGAGTGCTCGGTAATTTGCGCAATGCAAGGTCAATGTCGAGGTGTATCCGGAGCGCATTGAGCAAGGCTGAGATAGACCGGTTACCATCCACTACGAAGAACGCGTCGTACAGTATGCCGTCGACAGAGACAGTTCCATCAAATTGGCGTACCGTATATCCTCTTCCGAGTCACATCAGGCGAGTTCCGAATCTAGAACTGACGAAAGTTTGAACGAGCGCAGTATCAGGCGTCCTCCGTACGTGCCGCTTCCGAAATGGTACGTCGAACGAAATGCAGTGGTAATGTCATCGACGGTCATTTCGCGCGCCTCGGGGTCCGCAAGTGCTTGAACGACCTGGTAGAAAGCGGTCTGTATCTTGCCAGGGAGATGGAGGGGTAGATATTGTTTGACGAGATAAGCGATACCTACCACCTTTGCCGGACTGCGCGTTGACGCGGATGACCGCCTCGGAGGTCTGACTGAGGCCATCATGATGCACAATACAAGCAACCTACATCCATATTGTCTTCTGGACCAAACAAGGTAACTCATCCGTCTCTTCCCGCCTGGTCTGCTGTGTCCTCCCAGGATTCACCCTTGTCGACACTTGCGAAGCCTCGCCATCTCTTTCGTCTCATCCTCCTGGCTAATTTTGATCTCGATATCCGTGCCCAGAATCTTCAATGCGTCTTCGAAACGCCTACGGATCAGAGGGTAACCGCACCTGCCGCACTTCATCATCCCCTTTCTTTGATATCCATAATGTGCGCCTCGGGGTGCAGAACCTCACATAGCACTGCATACGTAGATACAGGACGTTTTGAAAGATGTGTCTATGTAGTGTTTTTCATGACCGCTTCCACTCCGTAGCCGGAGGCTACCGTTGCGTATCGTAGGACAGAGGATGGTGATGAGCGCGGTGAGTTCGCGTCAGGAGACCGTGGGGTGCGATTTTGAGAGCGATGTTTGTCGGAAAGGAAGTGATGGTGTGAGAGGTGTGGTGCACTCCCGGCTTCGCCCTTGTACATCGCTCGTATGCCATCTTTCTCCTGTGTGAGTGGGGTCCACTCGCACCGGACTTGCGCGTGCTCTACGTTATAGATAGAGATCGGTTGTATGGTGATATTTTCCTTTTTGCATATGCCCGCCCAAATCATTGCGTGGCTATTGTTCGGAACCTCTGTTGGACTCACCGAGAAAGCTAAATCGGAGCGTAGCGTCGATGAGCGGGATGGTCATATTTGAGTTGCCTAACGGCCCGGGTGTTCCAACCGTCAACGCCGACGTCTTCTTTCTCGCCTGACGTTTGAGGGCCTAGCGCTCATTTGCATAGCTGGGGCAGTCGAGGATGAAGTGTCGGACGTCTTCGAGTCAACATCATCGAGTTAGCTGAGGAAATTGCGCTACAGCGGCATGGCTATGGCGCAAGCGTCGGAACACCCCACATGTTCGAGACGCAATGAAGCGGAGATGGAAACCTTAAAGATTCTAAAGGTGGATGTCAATGGAGATCCGTCAAGTATTCCATTATCGTGCCAGGGCGTTTCAAGTTGACCATTTTCCATCCATTATCCACCCATTATTTATTTCATTAAACCGAAGCTTGGTGTTACCCAATGGGCCATGGGCCGATTTAGTACATGTTCGAAACACCCTAATGAGTAGAATTCAATACGACACTCGTACTGCAGGTGCTGTTGGTGCGATCACCAATGTGCGGTAAATCTTCTTCACATCTTGGAACCGGCTATGAGAGCTAGTGTTTGGCTCTCCAGGCGGAGGTAGAGACCTAAAAAGTGAGCCGCCACTAGCTGTGTATACAAGGTCAGGACGGGACAGTAGGATCGAGGCACGAAACCACAAGGTTGTTGCCGTTGGAGGAGCTTTGTTGCGTGAAGACGGTTTGGAAATTAGGGGGGTCAACGTCCGTCTCCAAACATAGTGGCCATGCGAGACTCAGTCCCCTCCTCCCTCCTCACTGCATCGTGAATGACATCTATCGATTCTTCAAAACGTCCCCTCGCCACGGGCGGCGTAGATGGCAATGCGTGGAGACGTCTGGCCGTATCCGGATGTGTAACTTAAACACAAAGCAGTTCGACAGAATATATCTGTATGAGTCAATATCTCAGTGTCCGAACATCGAGAGGAACGAGAAGTGCTCACATAACACTCTCATTCCCCTCGCGATCTCGTGACATGGGTTTTGTTCGAAAGTCCACCGACGTGCAAGGGTATCCCATCCGTTCACCGACGTTCCTACTTCCATCGTAGGATGGTAGGGAGCATGCTGGGACACGTTTGGACCTATTGAGGAACCGGTACGACTTGTAGGGAGGCGGGACGCGAAACGGCGAGGTCATGAACGGCCTTCCACATATTGTCATATATATGGAGAAGGAAATGAGTGTTGGCACGAACATGTCGGAGCATCTGTCTCATCTGGTAATGGTTCGGATGAGATGACGGGATCAGGATCAAAAGAAAAATGTAGGCATAATTAGATCGAAGAACAGACCGAATTCTCCAATTTGCAAGAAATCTCTTGTCTGGACAGAAGTCACAGCGCATCTCGAGTAGGGTAACAAGCCCGTATCGAGGTGAGTCGATGACCTTCGAGGTCTGGAAGATACAGAATGAGATCTCGCTGGAACCAGACGAAGTCACTTTCGGCACAAAATAGGACCTGGCACAACCCAGCCAATATTGTGACGGGATGAGAATTAGACGTACTTGTTCGTGTCTTCAGGCTCGTCGCAGGGGTTTAACGGGTCCACAATCCAGGCCTCCTTCCGATTGCAAATTCGCATTTGACCCACGAAGCCAGCATATGTACGATAGTTATGGGTATTCGGGGTCGACGGCGACTCCCCTATCGTGACGAGAGCTTGTCTATTGACCCTACGAGCTAGGTAAGTGTCGAGACCCAGGTGAAAGGAGTATCATCATGGTGTTTGCAAAGAGATCGCGATTTACGACCGGAACATATGGGTCGGATAAGACGAGTTGTTGATTCCGTGGCGGTGTGTACACAAAAATTCTATGAACTGTTCAGCATTGGGAGTCGTTACAAAATGGCAGGGAGAAACACACGAGACACTATTTGAATCCTCTCCGACGCTCATGCGTTGGAATGTATACCCGAGAGGAACTTGAACGTTGAACTTGTGTTGTAGGGAAGCGAAGCACGGGACGAGATTTATGTTACTAACCTTCACTAAACTGCGGTTTCGGGAGCTGTGATAATCCGTGCTGGATGACCAGAGTATTTTGGGGTGGATGCAAATCTTGCGGACCGACGGACCGAATCTGGCGATTGCCTTCCGTCGACCTTCTGTATTCAGAGGCCCGGTCCATACATACATGCATACATCCTTGCCCATAATGGGGACCAGTATGGGCGTTATCTACAACGGGTCCACATGATCACCCAAGATCCTTGTTCGCACCCTCGGAGATAACCCGTCACTGCCACGGCCTCTCACGGAAATACCCAACGAGTCATCCACCCGTGGTCTACGACACTTTTGCAGCGCATATGGGCAAACGAAATCGCTACGAAACACGCTATGCCCTCTTATCCTCCCCTCCCTCCCCATGTGCTCTCGAAAACACCGCTACCACTGCCTCCGAGCCTGTCCGTCCTACTACTGCCCACCTCTCCCTCCCCCACCTTCGTTGAGGATTCAAACTCCCACAACTTTATTCCAGCCGTATGAAGATCCGGATCACGACACCGGAGATGAGGGCGACTTGATCCCCCTGCGAGTCCCCCATCCGATCATCTGCTATGGTCGAATCTCACAACACGTCCCACGGAGGTGCAAAACTGAAGCACGTAGACCGCGTCGACTATTCAACTCGTCCGCTTGTGAGACTGGCTGATCCTATACGTTCCCACTCGCTTACTCGGACTCTTCTACGGCAACTTTATGCTAGCCTCGGCAGTCCCAACAAAGTTGCTCAACCTCGGCGTTGATAAAGACTTGCGCGCGTGCGCTATTCTGCTGCGACTGGTGACCCGAACAACTTCAAGGACAATGGCTTCACCTTCCATCAGGTGCACTGTGATCCGCCCCGTCGGACGTAACTATCCATCATCATGGCCATGTACAACGGGATCAACAACCTCTTCACAAGCATCATGTACGGTGTCATGGAGATCTAGGTAGACACTGGGTTGGAACGATTGGACGAAAGTGGTCGTCTGCATTATCAGCGATGGCCGTCAGAAGATCAACTCGCGGGCTCTCGGCGTTGTCACAGACGTAAATGCTTATCAGCAAGACATCGCGACTGAACCCTGTGGTGCATATATTTATGAGTATTACTACTCAAGCACGTCTCCTCAATACGTTTAGACCCATTCTTCAACCCAACATTTGCATCCTCTTCAGGTTGTTATGCGCAGTCCCGGTTGGATCGATAATCTGTAGAGGCGTTCGAGTGTTGGCAGAGCTTGCGGAGAATTTCTCGTCCTCAAAAGGCAAATACGGACAGAAGCTTTTGAATATCCCTGGTCCGTCTCCCGTTCGGCTTCGTAAAAACCTTGTTGACATTGTGCTTGGCAGTGCAGTGGCCCCCCGGAACTTTGGGTATAAGATGTTCAACAACCCCGAGAAACATTTGTATGTCGCGTCGGACTTCTTGCCCACCAGTCTCACAACTATAGGGAATTAGTGTTTAGCTACATCACTGTGCCTCCCCGAGCTTTCAGCGCATACGAGTACGTTGCGCACCACTGGCAGAACGACGCTCATGGCGAGCGTCGAGTTGGTAGGCCCACAGAGGCCGTCAAGGGGTTGAAAAAGGCTGATTCCAGGCTCCAGCGAGTCCATGCCTTATCTGTTCTTTATTATCGGGACTATTCTCTTTCTCTTCTAAAATTAGCCCATGCAAATCGGACAAAATGATAATTAGCGGAAAGGGAAGAGTAATTATCGGAGACGATGACTAAGTACAAATTCTGTGAATTGCAAAATAGAATATTCTTTGGGAGGTAATGAAAACTGCTCTTTGACTGCATTATGAGTACCAGAAGATACAGTCACTCAAAAAACCGTCGCAATGTTTTGCCATTTTGGAAAGAGTGACTTGGAATAAATCAAATAAATAATCAAATATTGTGAAGATAATATATGTTATATTACATCATCTTGGCTTTCGGAAATATTCTGGATCATGTGATTTGGATCAGAAATGATGTAATAATAAGCGAAATAAAATGCCCTATTATTGGGACAGTTTTTTGACCCTCTATTATTTTCACAATATATCCTTTTTATTGACCTGAATCATTGTAAGATCAAGTACTGATCAGGTCCAAAAGTGATAAACAAGGTCATGTGACTTTGTTTATACAAGTTTGCCATGGTTGAAGTCACTTCAACCACCTCTTTCCTTCCTACCACCATCATGCATTCTATACCCTCTGCTCAGCATGCTACCATCATCTCCCTTCTTCATAAAGACTATTCTGTGTGTCAAATCCAGTCCAAAACTGGTGTAGGGAAGTCTACCATTGGTAGAATCAAGAAGGAAGCCAATCTAGACAAGGAAAACAACAAAGGGGGCCATCCTTCCAAGCTTTCACCCCGCAATCGACAATCAATTATCTGCCAAATCACTACTGGAAAGCTTGACAATGCTGTTCAAGCTGCCAATTTTATCAACAGCATCCTTCCCAACCCTGTCTGTACCCAAACAGTCAGGAATGTACTCAAGGAGGGTGGCTTTTGCTCCATTATCAAGAAGAAGTGCCCTCTTCTCAAGAGGCATCATCAAGAGGATCACCTCAAATTTGCCAAGTACCATGAAAATTGGACAGTGGAGGATTGGAAGAGGGTCTTGTGGTCAGATGAGACCAAGATCAACAGGATTGGGTCAGATGGAAGGTCCTATAC
>Ga0307510_10001366_pt1 | contig 26654 bp, 29 predicted proteins | sample 12_EM_MG_FD_207224 | JGI IMG/M metagenome (GOLD analysis project Ga0307510, IMG submission 207224) | Populus trichocarpa ectomycorrhiza microbial communities from riparian zone in the Pacific Northwest, United States - 12_EM | ecosystem: Host-associated > Plants > Roots > Unclassified | place... | reverse complement strand
GAGGGGGGAGGGGGGAGAGAAAAATTTTCATCAGCACAGAGGGGGTGTGCTCTGCAGATAGCTACTTACCTTTTGGGGTGTCCAGAGTCAACTGTAAGCAGCCGACTCGCTGAAGAGGAACCGTCATTCGGTGTTATGCGGTAGCCAGTGATGTGATGCGGGGTATTTGGTGGGGATAGGATTTCGACTAAATCTGTTGAAGACCAAAATATCAGACTGCGCTGTAGGATGTGATGCAGAGTATGATACCGCCGTTGAGTTATTTATTAATCCAAGAATAACGTGGTGGCTTGGCATAGCGCATACATGAATATGGTAGTGCTGTTGCTCCATCAAACGCTAGAGCTCCAAATTCAGCAACTTCCACCGAGTCCCCCACATACTATACCGATACAAACCTTCAATCTTTGGTATCGTGCTAGATTGAACTCCGTCTTCCACCTGATCTCCTGCTTCTTGATATCTACATCATCCTCCCCACCTGACAATTCGTAATCAGTCCGAATAGAATGCCGCGTGAACGAGCGGTTTCCGAGGTTAAAGAACCCCATTCCATCTCCTTGAAGGTCCTTAGGTATGTCACAGCCTCAGAAATCTTTTGTACTTGACCGGCTTTACCCATTCTCTATGCTAATAATTCACCAGACTCTCAAGACCCTCACTTTCAGAACAGCACCCTCTGCCCAAGGCCACCTCCTCGAACCCGTCCCCAGAGTTAGATGAGCTCTCCCGGCAGTCACATGCATATCCCTCACACCCCACCGATGACCCATTCATTCTAAGCCCTTTGGTACGTCATATCAACGCTAGCCCCCAAACTCTACCCCACCTCGGTACGGGGCGTGATTTTGAAACCGAAAGATATCTAGATTTAGAGAAATGATAGCAGCTGACTGTTAAGCACTCAAACCGATTACCCTACAGCTCACCCTTCCACCAGCTTTCGGAAATGCATACATTGGAGAAACTTTCAGTTGTTGTTTATCAGCAAACAATGAAACTACCTCAATAATAACCGGTGTTAGGATCAGTGCTGAGATGCAGACACCGTCACTCACCCTTAACCTTGAACTCGGTGGGGATGAACGACAGGCGGCCGACTTGCACCCTACCATGTCCCTTCAAAAGATTGTCAAATATGATCTGAAAGAAGAAGGAAGTCATATTCTGGCTGTTACCGTAACATACGCCGAAGCACCGAAGCAAGTGGGTAGTGGTGAAGACGAAAAAGAAGAAGTGCCCGGACGAGTCAGGACTTTCCGTAAATTATACCAATTTCTCGCTCAACAATGCTTGACTGTCAGGACAAAGATTGGGGCCCTCCCTGGTGGCCGGGCTATCTTGGAGGCACAGCTTGAAAATATGGGGGACGGCCCGATATCGCTAGAAATGGTAAACATGGGTACAAAGAGGGGATGGGCAGCTACAAGTCTAAATTGGCGAGGGTCAACTGGGCGAGGTGATGACCGAGGAGATCCCAAAAACACACCCATGCTCGGCCCTCGAGATGTCATGCAAGTTGCGTTCTTGTTATATCCAGAAGAGACAGAAGAGAAGAGGGAAGAAGACGCGCCCCCCAATGATAAAAAGATACTCGGGCAGCTGAGTATTGAGTGGAGGTCGGCATGTGGAGACAGAGGATATCTGTCAACGGGGAGGCTGGGGCTGCACGTGTGAAATCAGATATATGTATGTATATATTATATATAAACCCACACACACATGCCTTGAATCGCATGATACTTGTACGATCGATACCCCAGAGGATTCTTAGGCTGCAAGTCAATACACGCCCAGCAAGAAGTGCCTGAACACGGGTATCAAAAATTTGTATGGCAAATTCTGGGCACGTCCGAGTGTCCACACTAAATTCAGACCCAAATGTTCAGGCAATTCATGGGGGATAGTGTAGACACTAGCTAGGTAAACAGGCAAGAATTCACGGTACTATTTGGAGACCTCGAAGCAATACCACGCCACCACAAGCTATATCAGGGGTAGGTTAGACCTTTTGGTATTTTTACCGCCTCAAGAGTGCAAAAAAGTGGATATTCACGGATGTCGGTGTGCGGTATTCTAGCAAAGTAAGGTGCAGTTCCAGGAGGCGAATCGCGGAAGGAGGAAGGTTTTCATCAAAGCGAAACGCCGAAGCTCGACCTCGGGAAGTTTTTCGGCAGGACCTTGTCGGAGGACCTGACTACAAAGGGGGCGGTTTCTGCACCACCTAAATTTTGGGCTGTAGCACCACAGTATGATGCAAGTGCCCGTGATAATCCCCCCTCCGCTCTGTTACCGTTTTATGTTGAAGAGAGCAGGTACTCTTGCTCGAGCACCCGCATCCTTTACTAAGTATAATACGGTACTAATGACAAAACCCGCGTTCATGCCATCCCCGTTCGTTTGGTTTGGCGTTGAGTGGAGCAGGGACGGGCACCCATAGCATGAATTTGCCGTTTCCTTGCGGCAGCACAGCACTTCCCTAAGCGTGAAGTGAATATTTGCCTGCTTGGGGCTGGGTTGATCTTCGAGTGGCTTGCCAAGAAGCGGCGAACGGTTACACGGACTTCCCAGCCCTACAGGTACCGGCAGTCGAAGTCGCGTACCATCCTCAACGTGATAGTCTATGATGACAGTTGGTGGACAAATAGATACCGAGATTGACGCTGGTTATGGTAGGGCGTTCAGAACTTCTCTCCCTTGATTAACCTACCGGTAAGGGGAGAAAGCACAGCAAAAGGATTCTCCCGGTCGAGACAAACAAATAGGGAAAGGGTGCGATGGACCTTGTGATTCTGGGGGAGGCGGTTCCAACGTCCTAGCGAGATTCCAGTTTCTATAATACGGCATGTGAGGAGAGATACAAGTGACGTTATACGCTTCGTCGACCAACCCCAGACCGGGGCTCGAAATGTCAATTGATCACAGTCTTATGGCGGAAGCCCCTTTATGAACAAGTGCTACACGGAAACACCTTTCTATCTAATTGCTGTGCCCTATCAACTGATTGATCAATCCATCACCAATTCTGACTCGAACAACCCGAAATACCGACAGACAGGTAAATTTGATTAAACTTACGCCATAATTATCAGCTATCAGCATAATTCCTCGAAATATCACGCTTGCTTGCTTGGTAGCCAAAACAAACCACAGCAGTCGTGTTATACAAGCACAACGCGAGGACATACGGCATACCCGAGGCACGACACCACCGCGGTCAAATTATTCGGCGGTTCAACCACCATCCATCAACCCTTTTGTTGGAACTGTTCAATCCTTTCGTAACCCCTCTCCCACCAGCACCCGAGTACAAGTCGCGAGCTAAAAGCAAGTGTCTTCGCTCAAATTTCGATTTCTTCAACTCGGGGTTTGTTTCATTGGATTGAACCGGATTGGGGTGGATCAGCTGAGATGGTGTTTACTGGATGTAGACGTTAGGGGTGCTTTATGAAAGAGGGAGGGAGGGACGGGTGGTGTTAGAGTGCGCACCTTGGTACCGGAATAATGTATGGGGAATATATCGTCCGCGGGGCCCCCCAACCCGATGCAGCTGCATCCCTCTCCTTTTAGATAGAGGGTTGCGTGATAGGTAGCCTAGGTGTTGGGGAGCAGCAAATCTCGATAGTGGTACAAACGCAAATAAATTGTAAACGGCTGGACAAGGGTGCTGCGGCACGGATGGATAGGCCTACCGTACATAAAGTTCGTTCCTGGCAGCAGTAATCAGGAGGAAAGGCTATTTTTCCATGATACTTGTATATTCATTGCACGGTCGTACAATGCAAATCTCATCCCTCCATCCCTCCCTCCCCCCTCCGCATCTCCTACAAGTACCATTACCCCCCGTCGGCAGTTAGTCCGTTAATATGCAGGTGACAGATACCGGTAGGTCCATCGTGGAACAAGATATTCCCGGGGAATCAACCGCGTTGGATGAAGTTACGGCCGTACTACTATGCTGTGCTCGCACCGGTACTGCAAGGCACTCTGGTACGACACCGCGCCGGAACCGTACCAGAACGAAACACTTACGGACACGACAACGAAAATCAAACACTTTGATTGACACAACTTGCTTTTTCTTTTTCTATTCCTTTTCCCTTTTCTTTCTTTTTCCCTGCTTCCCTCCCTATCTATTTTTGTTTACCAATTCCGTCTGCTCTACGAGTGCCGGTATGCGTACTTAACCTGAGGAAGAAGGAAATGATCAATAAAAGATGTTCCCGGAAGAGTCGGGGGGATACCTTGTTTGCAAGCAGAGGACCTGCCTGCCTTCAGCCGCCGCTCTGATAAAGCTTTCTGAATTGGATGAATTGGTACAGTGACTGAAACATACATTGCATAGAATACGATACCTTTGATGCATAAGTTTCCCGTTGTGAGACTTATTTCGGATATGGGCTAGGCTGGATTGTGGGGTTTGCATGGCTTGGGTGAATACGAAGGACGTGTGTGTACTGTTAGATACTCGAGCAGAATGGCCAAGATACCCGTGCCATGCTATACCTTCTCATTGTATCTCTGGGGTTGCCAGTGGGTCGGACACTAATTTACACTTGGGGTCTATTTTCGTCACTCGGGGGCGAACTGTAGGAGGAGTGCGGATGGCATCATGCTTGTTTGCTTCTTAGAGAATTACAATAAGTCAAGAAGGAGAAAGGAGATGTCAACTACGAGCACGGAGGCTGCTCTACTGCGCTATAAAACAGATTGTTTAGGAAGACAAATGATACCAGAGGGAGATCATTGAATTTAGATGAACAGGAGTTGGTCGCCCGTGGTCAGCAATTCATCCGTCCAGCCCAGACATGAATCGATGCTTAGGCAGGCACTACTTGCACCCACTACCACCACTACCACCACTACCACCACCGCCACCGTGTGTCTCGGCGGGGAGTTTCACTGTCATTTTGCAATAAGGGGTACCACCATTTCGCCCACACAACCAGGATGAGAAATATTCGGAATCCAGGCAAGCGAGAATATCCCCTCTGTTGGAAAACAAGTCGGACGCTTGATCGCTCAATGCTCCAAATTAAGTAGGGCACTTTTTGGCACTGTGCCGGTATGCGTGAACTCTTTGGTAGACTTCCGTACCGGCTTGGCCTGATAGAATCGTGGAATCCCGCTTTAAGCTTTATTGGCAGCTCATGACTCTCCCAAGCGTCAATTGTCTCTGGTGAAGTTGGAGCAGATACCCGCGGCACAGCGTACCACGATGATGTTGCACAGAGACAGCGCTTTCCCCAGGATCTAGGTGTGCATCAATTTACATGGAACAAATTATCGGGTTTAATTGTCCAATTTCAAAGGAGTGTCTTGGTCTAAACAATTCTCCGGATTGTCCTCCTCTCCTTTCCCCCCCTCTCCTTCATCCTCCATGTGCTACTGTAGTATATGAGGTTTTTTCAATGTGTCCACAATCAATTACATGTATACCGGTATGGAGACCCTTGGGTTGGTAGAATTCCCGTCATCAATTTTTAGGAGTTCTGCTGCACAGGGGTCAATCCTCCCAACTACATGTAGCTTAAACGTTTTGCTTCTACCCAGTATAATACCTGTGGGCCAGAATAGCCGGGCAAGATGCGGTGGCTTTGGATAGATCCAAGTATATTGGATCATACATTACCGGTACCAGTGTTTGAGACGGGGTTGAATTAGGGAGTAAGTTATTGACAGTGTTTTAGACAAATATGGCTCCCAACAGTCATCTCCTTTCAGATGTGATGTGTTTCTTTTCGAGCGAGTTAGGGGGGAGGAGGATTCGAACTGTTCACTTTGAGCGAACCGCTCAAAAGCATTGGCTACAAACAAACCGTCTCCCATGATGCTCGAGTACCGTAGAGGGTCTGCTGCTCTCGTGCGTGTGTACGAGTACAATAGATGCTTGAGTCTGTATGATAGCTCTTGATGGCAATGATCAAGGTACCGCACAGACGCGCTCGATTAAGCTTTATTCATCATAGCTTATCCTGCGATGGACTAAAGCACTCTCAAGCACTTGTACTCGCACGCCCGAGCTGAAGCCGGATACTGTACTTTTGTATGGGATTTTCCACCCCGGTATCCCACTTCAACTCGGCCGCACGAGAAGAGTGCAGCAGAGTGCTGGTACCTGTATCACCAGAGGGCAGTACTGACCTTTCAGGAGGGACGGGAAGGTGTGAAGAGGGCCAGGTGAAAAAGGAATCATTCAACTATACTGCGTCTATACGGGTGCCCGCAGAGTGGGACGATACTCAGCACTTTGCACAGTGCCTACCGCAGAGGCATTGGGATAGATATCTTACCGCGGCCATCAGAATTCAAATTTACACTGGATATCAATCCTTTGGATCTCGCTTGCATCTCGAGTGATTGCGCACTACCGATACTGTGCTTTACTGGGCATTCCCGCATAAGTTACCAGGCAGCATCAGCCAAAGAGAGTGTGAATTTGTATGATCCCTAAGGGGTGGATCGGGGGTACCCCTGTCCTTTAACCAGTTCTGGGGAGCAGAGATCGCCTTCACCCATGCCAATTCTCTGGCACCCCATTTCATTTTTCTATTTTTTTCCTTTCTTTTCCTTCCTTCTGTGTCAGGTTCGATCTTGGCTTTGCCCGTGGCCCTACTTTTTTTGGCCTTTTATCACTTTTCTGCTCATCTTGTAACTCGGAGCTGTCTTTTTACTTGTAAAAGTAGGGTGCTATCTTTGTTTTTATGTTTTTTGTTTTTCCTCCCTTCTCCCTTTCCAAGAGTGACGGAGGACCGTGATCAGGACTTCTGGATGAGGCAAACAGGCGAGAGGACGCGCCAGAAAACTGTAGATAGAGAGGCACGGAAGCAACCTGCAGCCTTCCCAGCTTTGCACGAGGGTCCCCGATTTTTAAGGCCTATCATTATCTTTTACTTCCTGCAGCCAATGTTCCTCGGACTGGACGTGATACTTGTAGCTGGGGGGGAAGTGAACCCGGAGACCAAAGTCCTTGGGGGTACAGTAAGTCTTCAGGGCCTCCCCTGTCTTACTTTGTCTGTCTGTTCCTGGGCCTGCGCCCAGTCTGTGCGGACCCTTCCCATCCTCTGTGCGTGCGTGCTTGGATTTTGTGGTTGGCGTTGCAACTCGCTGGAACCTCGTTGCCAGGGTGTTCCTCCTCTGTTTTGTCTTTTCTGTACTCGAGTACTCGTACTTCTCCATTCCTCTCTCTGGACGACCTGCTCTTCTTTCTTTTTCTCCTCGATTTCTATTTCCTTCCCTTTTTATGGATATCCCTCTTGATCCTTTTTATTTTATCTTACCTTTTCTCTTGTGAAAGGAGTTCTTTGAAAATAAGGATATCCACACACCGGTCTTCGTCTGCTGCTGTTGTTACTTTGGGATCTGATAGCGTCTGTCGGTAGTGGTGCATTGCCCTTGTGCCTTAAAGTTGTTGCCCCTTTACCTCCACCACACCAAACTCGGGAGTGCCCCCTCTAGCACCACCACTCTCTGCTTTCTGCTTTGCTGCCTCCTCGTTTCCTTTGCTTTCTCCACCGGGATCTTGTCGAATGTCGTGAACGAATCCTCTTTGTTTTTAATACCTCTTTTTCTTTTCTTTTTTCTTCATCTCAGTTTGCCCCCCTTGCACATCCTGCTCTCTCTCTCTCTCTCTCTCTCTCTCTCTCTCCGGACCTACCAGCCGGCCAAATTCACTAAAAGTTTGCTCCTGCAGTCCCTCTAAGCGGAAGGACAGCACTTTCACTATAGGAAGTTTATTTGGGGAAAAAAAATAAAACACACGACACCATGAATCATCCTCCGTCAACAGAACCTCCATTGGCCGACTACTTCTGGATAGCAGGTATAGACTCCATATCGTATGGAGAACACCTAGCCCAAGACTCGAAGCCTACCAGACGGAGCTTCGCAGAGCAGTTGCTGGAGGCCATAGAGGCTGAAGAGGAGGTTCAGGAAACCCTTCTACAAGCGCCTGCTTCTGTGTTGAGGAATGGAAACAGGTCACCCACGACATCGAACGGTCTTCCGTCACCGCCGGAGGAGGAGCCTCAGATATCTCCCACCACCCCGGTTCCGAACATTCAGGGAGGAAACAGTGAGGTAGAAGGCAATGAAGGAGGAGGGATTTCGTCTAGGGCCGCGACCCCAAGCAATTTGATGAGAAACGGGTCCAATTCGAGTAATTCGACAATCACTAATGCCAACGCTGGGAGTCAGGAACGTGTGGCTACATTTAAAGGGATGACGGATCGGGACTTTGATGATGCGCTCTTAAAATTTGCTGCGGAGAGGGATAGCTTTTTGGACGAATTGTCATTTAGTGCGGGTACTGTTGTGCCAAATAAACCGGTCATCCACCCCCGAGCACAGAGGGTAGTGAATGAGGATATAAGCCTGCAAAAGACAGGATCGTTGAGGAGGAGAATTTCTTTGAGGGAATTGACGTCAATGCGGAGAGCTCCATCGGCGGTCAATAGAGCTTGTAAGAATTGGTTCTTCCTGGTTGGTAGAAGTTGAAGATTTTTTTCAAGGTTAATTAACGAAATTGCCTATATATACAGCATCGATAAGGACGGCACGAAGGATGTCCAATTATAATTCGGTTATCCCTACGCCACAACCTCTTAATTCTTCGCCCAATATGCACCCATTGAAGCGAAAGTTTGAACCAGTGCTTTTGGATCGATATCCACCTAAACATTTGACCGAGGAAGCCAAGAGAAGGGGGCCATTCCCGGATTATGTTCCAATGTTTGCATTTCCAAACGATGTTAACATAGTTTCCGCCGACGAAAGGCCAAGGTCTACCTGGCATGGATTTGTACGTTTGCGTGGCTCCTTGCAGGCTTTTGTGTAATTGAGGCTCATATGTGTTACAGACTATGACTGGGGCTGATAACGCTCGCCTCCATGGTATATGTGTTACTATGTGGATCCCGCTTAATCCCAAAGCTGCCGAAGACCTAGAGCGCAGATGTGAGGAATGGAGGAGGGATAACATGACTGACGAGGAACGAGAGCTAGCTACTAGTTTAGGCGAGAGGTGATATTACGGCCTCCACTCCATGAAGTGATCTTTAATATTGACAAATTACTAGGCTAGCGGCAGAGAGAACTAAGCTTTCCAAATTATTGGCAAAATTGCCTTCGGTAGTGTCGGATCCAGTCAAGAGAGAGGAATTGGATGAGGAGATTATTGCCACGGAAGAGAAGATTGGTCTTATGGCCGATCTATTGCGGCCTGTTCGCCATGGCGCAGCTTCAAAGATCGAAGGGTTGACTGATGGGGAAACTGGGCTTTGGATTCCGCGCGCTTACGGGATTTTGGGCAAGGATGCTTCCCTCGTGAATTTTTGGAAAGAATGGTTAAAGGCTGTAATCGTTCCCATGACAGCTGGCGCGATCCAGAGAGTGCCTTTGTCGTCACCAAAAATTGGAATTTGGCAACCGCTGGAACGGTATGTACTGTTTCTGCTGTTGGGTCGGATTATCGCTAATTGTGGATAGATACGTCGTGAACCTGTGCTCCGAATCTCCCGCACCCGACCTTTCCAGGACACAGGTAGAGGTGGCCGTGAGGGAGTTGCGGATGTATGCTAGAAAGGAAGCGGCAAATGAATTACCTGGATCCCGTAACGTGATTATTCCGTTCCTTTCTGGTTCCAGATTAATCTTGAGCAACTTCTGATATATTTATAGACGGATCTATATGCCTTGTTTAGGTCGTTGTCACTCCCGAATGTTGTAACGATGTTTGAGGTAGGCTCCTTGTTTTTAGCCCTCACAAGCTATTTCTAACGGTTTTCATAGTTTGCCTTGGCTGAATCGCGGATAATTTTACTATCATCTCATACTTCGATGCTGCACATTGTGTCACGGGCATTAATCAATCTAATGTACCCGTTACAGTGGCTTGGGATATACATTCCGGTCCTTCCCGCACGTTTGCTGTCAGCGTTAGAGGTATGCCTTTGTTCGTTATTTTTGAGTTTTCAAAGGCTGACTTGAAATAGGCACCCTGCCCCTATATTGTGGGTATTGAGAGGAGATATGAAAAGCTTGAGCTCCCTGAGGAGGATTTCGTTTGTGTTGATCTTGATTCGGATGTTATCATTTCCTCGACCCCACCAGTTCTGCTCCCTAGGCAACAGAGAAGGAAGCTCCTTTCTTTGCTACAGCTTGCCGCTCCACATCATAATCGCTATGGTGTCCCAGTTGGCCCTCCTCAGTATGCCATTGAGACGTTCCCCCATAATATGGTCATGTCCGAGAATGCGGGGGTCTATACGCCCAGTCCTCACCCAAGTACCCTCGCGAAGCTGGTGAATTTGAATTCGACATCGTTCGGGGATGCAGCCGTATCAGACTTTGCACCAAGGCCCTTGATTTTTAACGCCTTCTTGCAATCTCGGGCAGAAAATCCTACTCGGACGGATAGGCCGGGCACAAGTGGAACTATGAGAGGAACTTCGCCACCTTCACCGCATTCACCAGGGTCCGCAGTTCACCCACCCCAGACCGGCAACAGTGCTGGCAGAACAGACACCGGGTTCACACTTACCGCGACCCTTCGTGGGAAGAGATCTGGAAATTTCGATGCTGCTTCTCGGCGTAGCTCCTCCTTCGGGTTTGAGCGCACACCTACACTCCGAAGGCCCAGTCTACCCTTCGCCCACCACTCCCCTTCGCCCTCAACCTCTTCATTGGGGACTGGAGACAGCCAGTCGATCTTCAACGCATACCCACCTTCGGTGTTTGCACCCTCTACCCTTGCTGCATCAACTATCATGCCAAGCATGTTGATGCAGCCTGTGAGGAACACCGATACAACCAAATGGGTTGAGGGCCATTGCTTACAGTGGAAGCCTACCGACTTTGAATCGGTGTGCTCGATATGCGATGAGAAATCAGACGAAGGGATCTATAGATGCTCAAGTAAGTGGCCTGAGCAACTGCTCTAATTAGGAATGCTAATGTGCTCTGAATAATTAGGCTGTCGAGTAAGTGCACATGCTCGTTGTTCTTCCCAAATCGGGCTACCGTGCCCTGTAGCCTTCCATTCCGATCAGATCCGAGCAGCATTCGTTAGGTGTTTCGCCAGCTTGTTCTATACCTACAGGAAATTTCTTGGCCCCGCAACTGGTGACGGGAAGAAGGCCGGTAATATCTATAGGTTTAATATGGAAGGATTCCTGAAGAGCATGCCGCAGGAGAACTCAATGTTTATCCAGATGCTTGAGCAAACCCAAGCCTTCAGCGAATTCATTCATGATCGGGAGTCAAAAAAGGCATCTGATCCTTCAATTAAGCTGTTTGACGAAGTTATACTGTCGAAGAAGAATCGAGGAAGGTCCGGATTCTTTTCGAAGTCTAGTAAGTTCCAGCGTTCTGTGACTGGCTATATCAAGGGGCTTATCTGACCGGCGTGTTGATTTATAGGTATCACATATCTACAGGATACTTCGGAACATATATGGCAGACCACTGGAGCTATTTCTACAGGATCTAGCTCTAGACATCGCTCGGAAACTACGGTCGCGACTAATAGAAGTACAATATTCTATTAATCCTACTTTTAGCATCACTAATTCTAACCCGCCTGTTTTAGTGCCCGCAAAGCTTGATCCTACCTTGATGAAGGAGCCCCCAAAGCCACCAAAACAGCCAAACCAAGCACCTGTGATTGTTCACGGGGCCGGGAGGAGGAAGGGTAGCAAGATAACCCCAATCTTACAAATAAATGGGAAGTGAGACAGAAAATATCCTTGTGGCGTTGTATCGTATTTTTCTTCTCTTTCACTTTTGTCACTTTTCTCATTGTATCTTTTCTGTATCAGTCTGCTTTTTGGAACCGGGTGTCTGGTGTGGTTGCGAGTTCTTTTGCTTCTCTTTTTAATCTCTGTAGCCTCTTTTGCTTTGGCTGCGCGTTTCGTGTGACCAGTCTGCTGCCTTTTTTTTCTCTTCGAGTTTCCGGGTGAGCTTTTATCTCTTGGTGCAGAAAAGGTAGTAAGTTTTCTTTCTCTTTCTCTTTCTTGAGGGGTTGTTTATGGGAAAGGGGATTTTTCGGTTGTGTAAGATTTGTCCGTGCATATTCTGGCCACTAGTTTGTGAGAAATCTAGTTCCGTGTGGCCGACATAGAAGGGGCAAGATGTTTGATGGCTCGAACTTGAGCATTGAGTCAGGATACAAGTGTTAATAGGAAGTTAAGTGATGGGTGGCGGTCTGATATTGCTATTCCTTATTGTTATAATCGGTTTCAATACAAGTAATGCTTTAGATTAATATTCATTTGTTTGCTGTTACTAGTGTTTGGTTGCTATTGGCTGTTGGCTATGCAATATGGTATCATATCATACTAGAACTGGTAGGAGGGTAATAGATTGGCTGAATAAATGGTAACCTGGGGTTTGGTTGCTGGTTTGGAGCCTGTGGGCTAGGGGCAAAGCCGTAGTGGATTGGATAATTGATGGCCACGGGATAAAGTATATAAGAGGGGGGGATGAGCAGGGTGGCTGGAGGGGCGGCTAGAGTTTGGAGCCATGTTAGGTTTCTCTTTATCATACCATTCATTGTCCTGTACGTACAGGGGGTTAAGGGTAAGTGAGGCGAAACGGTTTTCATTCGTTCCTAGGTCACTCGGCCAATGAGAGAGCAGGAAGTTTTGTTGTCGGTACATTTTGGGTTCGCCTCACTTTTTTCCCCCTCCAAAAAAGCGCCAAGATTGGCTGCTCCCATGGTAACACACACCAAACTTTGGCAAGTTAAATTCCAGTTAAGTACCCTATTCGCCTCACTTACCCTCAACCCCCTGTACAGCGTAATTCTCAATTTGATGACCAGAACCTACCTGCTCTTGTAATTATTTCTTCCACATTTTGATTGACGGAGATCTCTAATAAAAGATAATCGGTACTTGTCTACTTCTAATCGAGTACCTAGCCTATTAAATTTGATACGCGTTACCGAATACTGGTAGTTATAATACGGTAACAACACCCCCATCCCCGTTCATTCATCCAGACCTCAAGCAAACAACCTATTGAGTTCACCTCGTGACTGGAAAAAGGTTTTACCGTCCCCAACACCTGATACTCCAGTCTCGCATCAGCCATCTCCGTCCCCCCCCCCGCAAGTCAAACCTAATACTAACCTTCCCACTACCACCACCACCACCACCACCACTACAGCAACAATAGCAACAACAGAATGCCACCACCACCACCACCCCACCTCTCCTTCACTCAGAGCACCTACCAAGAGCTCTCCCTCTACTCCCACATCCCCGCCGCCCGGCAGCCGCAAATCCTCCGCGTAATCTCAGGAATAACCGGCATGCTCCCGGAGACCACGCTGGAACACCACCTAGTCTACAAGCCCAAGCGACCGCGTCAGCCGGGACAGAACGCGGAGCTGTACTACCTACAGTTGATCTCGATCGTGCCCGACGAACAAAAACGGGGGGAAGGGGAAGGGAAGAAAGGGTACGACGTGAGGAGTCAGAAATGGCGTATACGGTTGGAGGACCTTCCGGAGGTTACGAGGAGGCCCGTTACTTCTAGGAATGTACTCGGGGCTGGGTTCGGTGAGGGGAATGCGTTGGGATTGGTGGATAGTTTGGGGTTTATGTTTGTTCCGACCACCACCTCCTCCCTCTCTTTGGTTTGCTGAAATTTGAAAAAGGTTACAAACGACTTACTTCATGACGGTGTCCACGCTGATACACAATAATATCATCATCACGTTAAGTCAGGTCCTACTCCCCCCCCAATCCCCTCCTCCGCCCCCCGCTGCCCCCTATGCGCAGTACGGAAATCCCTACCCGACCTCCGGGTTGAAGCCTCTCGACCCGGCCAAGTCTTGGACTCTCAAGGCCGCCGTTAGGGTGCAGAGTCATCAGGATGTTGATAGCATTAATACTGGGGTCAATGAGTTGAAGGGGTTTAAGGAGTTGATGAGGGGCATGTGCGATCTGGAAGTTGCGGAGAGGTTGGCGTTGGATACTAGGGTTCGGTAGTGTGCGGTATGCCATTGCGATATCCGTGGGAGGAATTACGCTTTCTTTCCTTTTTCTTCGAAAAGTGTCTTTCTCGCTTTCTAGAGATATTTGAGCGGTGGGCGTTGGGGTTTTTGATTTGGTTTGATTTTTTTGATTTTTTCTTCCTGATTTTTTATTTGATTTGTTGAGCTTGTTGGTGATTATGGGTCGCGCTACTGTACGTGCAGTTTGTTGACAGTCTAGTTCAGATCTGTGGAAATGAGATGGAGATCCTAAGATTAAACATACTTAGGTAGTCTCTTGTGTGGCCCAAGATATCATTCTTGGTGTTTCTCTTCACTCCTTCACCACTCCCAATGGTAGTCCGACATGCCCCCACCGACTGGTATAAGAGAACGAGAGGGATTTAAATTTCTAGTATCGTACAGTACAGATTACACACACCAATTTTCCGTCTTTCACGTGGCGTCCCAAGCACAGACCATTTAAACACTCCATACCCTCCCAATTCCAATCTTAAAAACTCAAATGCTCAAGAACAAATTCCAAAGGGCCGCTTCCTCTTCTAACAAGTCGCCGGCCCCCCACTCCCTGAGATTATCTTATAAACGCTCTGTAGCAGCGAAATCGTCATGACCACAACCCCGAATGCCACCGTCGCACCGGCAACATATGTCCTCCATGACCGCGATGCTAGCTTCATGTAGCACAGCGGTGGCAGGATATATGCAAGTGCGCATGCGGATGTAGCCCCAATGAGCTCGAACACGACACCGAGGTCGCAAGTTATTAGTGATAACGCCATTGCAGAGACTACCAGTGCGGAGGAGAATATCAGGTGGCGGTTCATGTTGAAGGGCTCGCCGGGGAAGTAGTAGGTCTCCATCACCTCGCGGCAGACGAAGGCTTCCAGGGGGAGGGTCGTGAGCATGTTTAGGCCGAAGCAGCTGCAGCGGGTGTCATTAATACTGCTTCCTGAAAGGTAGTATGGGGGGAGGGGAATTTACAATCTGGCAATGTTGACCATTATGTTGTCTGTTGGAAAGTTGTTCAGAACGTTTCCAGCAGTCTTGTCGCCGAATGTGAGGAAACCGGCTACGGCCATGATGAGGCAAGCTACCATGGAGATTCCCGTCGAGTAATGTGTTACTCGGGCAAATCTGTCTAATGTGGGTTTTTTGAGGGATCCATAGATGAGGAGGCTGTTGTGGTCTACGTGGTACTGTTAGGGCGGATCCTGGCAATTTGGAACTATTGTGAGAAACTTACGACAGACGAAAGCTATAGAATTAGGTCAGTAAGAGCAAATTATGTTATTGAGTTTTCGAGATATTTACCGAATGATATTACACCGATTGCTTGGAATACTCCTTCATTGACTGTTAACAATGGTTTACTGAAACTGCCTTTGTTCTCGGCAGGTACTGTGAAGCCTTGGGTGACTACAGTCAGGATGATGACAAGCATGCTGATGAGCGCCAGGGCACTTGCTTTCGCCAACTACCACCCAGATTGTCAACCGCGATCTCCCAGAATGTGCGCGTGTAGTAGATACCTTTGCAATGTCCCTATATAGTGACAACGGGTACGAGATCCCCAAAATAAATATGATAATACATGCCCGGCGGTCCGCCAACAAACCCAGAACAGGCACGCCCCCTAGCGATGGAAACAATGCAGATAGGACGTGAGGTATTGTGTCGCCGACAATAATACAAAAGGCAATCATGCCACCGAAGGCGCTAGACACATATTCTGTTAGGGAACTTATTGGCGGGAAATCCGAGGGGGATACCATGAACTCACAAGGCCCATTGCGCGACCTACGGCCAATATTAGTTATGCGCGGTAGATATAAGTAAGATCAGGAGCTTACCGATATAGCAATCAAGCCCGGCCTTCCAAAGCATACACTCACTGTCGCCTGAAAAGAATTTGCGCCGCTCAATTTGGAATTTATTACAATTAGGTTGATTGTCCAGTCGACCTGCATTCCCCGTTAGCTGCACGACACACTGTGGGTTCTACCTGTCTTACTGTCATTGTTAAGGCTACGAGAAGGACTATACCCATCACGAGTCCAGCTTGCCGGAATGCATATGGTTGACCTAGAACAATCACAAATCAATCTGCAGCTCCAAAGGCCAGGGAAAAAGGAGGCCTACCAATGATTCCAGCGCCAATAATACTATTCGCCATATTCATGAAAGCCATCCGCATACCACTCTTTGGCCGCGCATTCTCTAGTAGATCTTCGAATTCAAAGTCACTCGCGACGGTAACAGACGGAGCTTCTATCCCCGTTAATAGCGGAGCTCTAGTTCCCCCCCTAGCCTCACTTCCATCCTCCTCCTCGTCCGAGTGTAGGAAGTCCTCTTGATTAGTCCAGCTCCTATCGCCTACCCTTTGCTCCTCTTCATCGCCAGGGGCCTCATCTAACGCAAAGCGCACTCTATTGGGCGTTCGTGGGACTGGGGCTATGGGAGGTATTGGGGAAGGGGTGGGCTGCGGCGGTGGAATGGCAACGACAAGATCGTCAGATGAACTGCTGCTCCTGGTGGATAGGAGTGAGTTTGTTTCGGTGTGTTCGGGTGAGCTGTGGAGGAGGGCAGCGGTGTCGGAGCAGTCGTTGCTGGTCATTTCAAGGCATCGTTTGAGCTCTGTTTGCTCCTTGAAATCTGGCTGTTTAGTGGTGTTGCGGCTGTTCCGGTGTGTTGGGTTAGGTGAGTCTTAGAAAGGAACAAAAGCTTTTGGTGTTACACGAGTGGCACGTAGCATTCACATGTTGTCACTCGTTGCGGCATTCCGTTATTTGGGGTTCTGGAGGCATAATTAATACCTTTTGTGAGGTATCATACAATAATTATTGGTGTTTGGGAGAGGATATTATGATAAATGGCCGGGTTATATGCCTGGCTTTCCATAAGAGACTAGCTTCCGTTGTTCGATTACTTGTGGTTATCAAACGTGGTATAGCGAATCCGTCTGCTTTCCTCTTTGTTCTTCGAGCAGTGGTAATTAAGGGACTAAAGTCGCTAGTAGTAAGAATTTAAGCCCACAACAAACCTAAAGAGTGGGCGTGTATTTTCTGCATCTAGGTGGCAAATTATGAGGCACTATAGGAGTATTTCGGTTTATCGATGCCCCTAGCTTTCACCGTCTCTTGCTATTGAGCCGCACTTGATGTGAAATACCGGGGGACTTCCATTCCCGAACCTTTCTTCATGATTGAAGTCACGGGATCCTCTTGTATGGGATTGGTCTATGTGTTGGAGGGGACATAGGAGTTCTTGTGGACCGATGCGCGTGGTAAGGAGCTGATAGCTTGCCAAACCCCACTGCCCTATTATCTCGCTATGGGATCTTTCAAAACCCCTGATTAGGCAATTAATTGAGAATGAACTGTTCATGATGCCTTGTGACTCACGGATTTCTACATATCCCCAAATAAACCCCCGAATGCCGAGCAAATAATCTCCGGCTAGCAGTGTCTTTTAGGGAACTTCAAGCTTTCATTCCCATGTACTCGAGTAAAGGTAGTCTAGCTACTACGTCCAAGGCTATAGTCTACGCGAGACACCGTCACCTCGACGCAGCTCAGGAGCTGCCTGTCCTAGTCTCGATACATAGATGCCCCCAGCAGCAAGGACTCGGGCCACTTCCCCTGGGGTCTGCACTGACGTTGGCAGGATGTTCATGCCACCTTCCGGTTGCGCTCATAGAATCTCACTCTGGATTGACAGGTTCCAGGACTTGATACCTGTGCTTCCCGAGAATCTCCCGTTGTTCATCCCGGATGTACGCGGTCCGCGGGGCCCCCACTTCATGCGACACGAGGGTTCTGATGAGGTGTGGGGTGTGAAGATGCCAAGCTATGGGGGGGCACAGAGGACTCCTTACCGGAGATATAGAGGCACGCTCAAGGATGTCCGCTGGCTTAGATATTCCCGAAGCGTTATCTTGTCACGACCATAGCATAAGGATAGCACGCAGACTCACCGTCCACGCAGATGCAGGCCCTAAATTTGAGATCCTCGCAGCTGCAATATTGGGCATCGCCTCGACGGTAGCTCGATACCAACCTTTTGCAAACCCGAAGGCCTCCGTGGGTCTTCCCATTGGAGACTTCCTGAATTTCAAATGCGTGGTGATACTCACGTGCAAATTATGTATAGTTTAGGCTGTTTTTAGCTGCGTTTTACCAGGCGCATGAAAACACGTTCAACGCTCTCGGCGATGACAAATTTATTGAGAGGTGATCGTGGCACGGGGTTTGGCGTCTCCACGACTGGAAGAGGGCCTCGTGGTCTACGGGAAATACCTCATGAATCCAAGCATTGCCAAGGCTAGTTACGCCCACTGCCGTGCCAAGGCCGTGGTTGATGCCCTACAGTGTGGTGAGGATCAAGGGAACGGAAGGAGGATCGAGGTGCCTGCGTTGGTGCTTCATTCTGAGGGGGCCATGGTTGTTGGTACAATATCGAGGGGGTTTGGAAGGAATGGGTTGGAGGTAAGGGGCCATTGACGGCTGGAGATATTGAGAATGAGGCGGGATACTTTGTCGAGGAGGAGCCGGGGGCCGTTGCGGGATATGTGAATAAGTGGCTGAAGGAGAGTGTGGGGCTTAGTGCTTAGCTTGGTGTTACATTGGAGAGCTATAGGCATACGGCTATTTTCGGAGGCCTAGGGCGGCTTTATTTTTTTCTGGTCATAATATACCTTGCATTTTGTTAGCAAATGGAACTTATTCCAGGGTGTAGAAGTTTGGTGGTGGAGAGATACAGATAAAGGTTTTCTCGTGAATACGTTGCATGGTCGGTATCGTCTTTTGCGTATTCAGGATCGTTGCGGGCTTCTCGAACGTTCAACTTTTTCTTAATAGATTTCATGAAAGTCAGGTCAGCCTTTGGGCTGAAGGTCAGCTATTTGGATGCCATTGGTGGGAAGTTACAGCATTACTCACTCGTCTTCTCTTTTTAAAGCAGAAGAAGACCACTGTTTCTTCTCCGATTAGGTCTATTCTGCTGGATATTAGATCATGATGTCAATAGGTGCAGTCTCCTAGGTCTATCACTTACAGTGTCTTCTCGAGTAAAGGAAATGCCGGCTCAAAGTAAACCTGTAGCACCGATTGTCAATACTAGCAAACAATCGACGGAAAAGATCCAGGGTTGTATATACGCAGTCGGCAGCTAGGATAATATCCATAGGCTTTTGTGATATCGGCTCGGGTATAGGTTCGCTCCTATGACAGGAAGATAAGAAGCTACCCCTGCACTGTCAAAGCAGACGCCAGATCTTACCAGTCCAATAACTGAACCCTGACCTTGTCCTCAAACTCATTCAATGCCACGTTCCTCATCATCATCCCCATCATAGCCTCCATATCGGTAATGTAAAGCTCGCTCTCAGAGACATCACACCCTGCCGCAACCGCAAGCCTAAACTCTTATCAGCTCTCCCACCAGCGAATGAACAGATATCCCCAGATAGTACCAACCCAACCAACCCACCTCCGGCACCCAGCTCGGCAATCCTCTTCCCCCTCAACTCATTACTGCCATCTCCGTAACGACGTAAGAGGTACTTCGCAAGCGTTTCCCCGGCGGGCCAAATCTGCCCACCGCAACCCTTGGCGAGGTCCTCGTGTAGTTTTATCGGGGACGAGAGGAGGCCGTCGAATGTGGTTTCTATGATGCGGGGTTTAAGGATCGGTGCGGGTTCAACTAGACCTGCACCGAAGGGTTCAACTTCACTGTCGCTGTTGTTGCCAAAGAGGTCCATTGCGTATTATAAAAATGGTTGGTGGGGCACACTTGAGGCTTGGAAGGTTAGATAATGGGGATGAGGGGTCCACTATGATAACTACGGTATCATACCAGTGTCTCAAATAAAATGGGTCTACCGTATTAGGCCTTCTGACTAATCCTACACTTCTGACGCTAGGTACGGTGTAAGAATAGTGCGGGTTAGGATGGCTAAGCTGGAAGGCACTCTGATTGATCTGTGATTTAAAGGACATTGCAGGAGAGGGTAACGTTAGTCTGGTCGCGCATTTGGGCTGATGATTGATTATGTAATGTTAATTGGCACGTTTTGGGGGCTTTATTTCACATTCTTTCTTATTATAAAATTAATGCCCTATGATAGCACAGTTTATCGATTGCATGATAGCAGAGCAAGTGATACCGATACTAGTGGATGGTGATTAAGGATAGAGGACTGATCGATATGCCAAGCCATGGAGACCCACAGAAAAGTTTGTGGCGTCGGTTCTAAGCAAACCTCCTCTCATCGATACCGCACCACCTTACGGATCCTCCAGACAGCGAATCTAAGAAGTTAGCGATACCGTTTGCTATGGATTTCACTGAACTCAGTTTTGTGAAGCCTCTAGCAAAGGAACTGCGCAATTCTTTAGATCCAATACTTCGCTCTGTGAAACAGGTTGAGAAGCGAACCTTCCCCGCCGCTGAGACTTTCGATTTTGATAGCGAGCTTGCTAAGCGGACTACACATTTTTATTGTGCACTCAAGGGGGTTGTAGGGGGCTCTAAGGATTTGGAGTTATATGGGTATATTGTCTTTGTCCGCTCGAGGCTAATCATACGTATACATAAAGTTTGCGTTGTCGAGGAGCAGAGAGGAAAAGGAGTTGGGAAATGGATGATGGGTCTTGTGCTCGCTGAGCTCAGGAAAGGTGGAGCAGAGAAAGCGGACTTATGGGTTGATAAAGATAGGGAAGCTGCACGAAGGCTTTACCTTTCATGTGGGTTTGAGGATAGGGAGACTGTGAATGACTACTACTCTGCTGGACGCCATGGTATAAGGATGGAAGTTACCTTAGCGAATTAGCAATCACGAGCATAGCTATAATTTTCTAAGTTGCTCTTTCTGGTGGTCTTCGCCCTTGAGAATTTCTTGATGGCGTTACTCTCGGTTATGGATTTCGCTTCCTGGGGAACCCCTTACATCAGTCTACACTGAACTCCATACCATTCCGCACACAAGATATGGAAGGTAACGACCTTTCCTCAATGGCGATGAACGGCAGTATCTTCCCGCACATTGGGATTCGCCTCACGACCATGAGGTCCTCAAGTCTACGTTCCTTAGGTTTTGAACAACTACGCAAGGGAGAGAGTCTTTAGGATGGGAGAACTCAGCAGACTTGGGGGTCTATGCAGCTCCTCCCCCAGGTTCTCGAGATATCATTCCGAGATTCTCTTTCGCTCTCTTTCGCTCTCTTTCCCCACCAGACGCTCCTTTTGTCGAGAAAACCACCTCTTTCGTTTATTCCCACACTCCTTTTGGGCTGCACGCGATTTCTAGTCCGTCTTTTTGGCGAATGGTCCGGTCATTTATTACCTTTCCTTTTTGAATTTATTCTATATTTCTCTGGGGGCTGGTTGAAGCTATATTGATATAATTGGAAGGCTTGCGGGGCAAGTACCTTGTCTAGAGGGTAGTTGAAATAGTTAACTAACTGTTCACACAGAGGCTGCTCATCCCTTCATATGTCTTTGCTATTGTTTCTTTCCTTTTCCTCGGCGGTTATCGGTGCACCTTTTGTAGCCTTTCCGATAAACTCGCAGGTACCACCAGTTGCTCGAGCTGTTAAACCTTTTGAGTTCGTGTTCTCGTCATCAACGTTCGTCTCGGATGCTCAACCTATTCAGTTCACACTGAGCGATGGCCCTGAATGGCTGCAACTCGACAGTGGCAGTCGAAAGCTCTATGGCATCCCATCAGAGAAGGACTCCGGTCCTTTCAAAGTGAAGATAAAGGCTCAGGATGCTTCAGGGGAATCCGTGGCTCATGAAGCTGTCTTTATTGTATCTACAGAACCTGGACTAAAGGTGGTAAAAACGATTGATTCACAGCTCGAAGTTTTTGGACCAACGGATGGCAAACGGGGACTGGTGCTCGCTCCCGGGCAGAGATATGATTTCTCCTTTGCACCTGATACCTTTTCTCCACGCGATAGGGTTCAACGTTATGAAGCGGTTTCTTCGGAAAATACCCCTCTGCCTTCATGGATAAACTTCGACCAAGGGATGATGAAGTTTTCTGGGACAACACCTGACATCGCTTCTTTGATAGCTCCCCCGCAAACATTCGATATCACTCTTGTGGCGTCTGACTATCCTGGATTTACGGGGGCGTCTGTATCTTTCAAAATGGTCATAGGGGCACATACCCTTCATTTCAGGGACACCTATATGGAGGTGAACGCGACCACGGGAAGTGCATTCACCTACAAGATTCCACTCGAGTTAGTTCAACTTGATGGCGCACCAATTTCACGAGAAAACCTAACGGGGGTATCGACAAATGCATCAGACTGGCTGTCGTTTGATAAAGACACTCGCACGATAAGCGGTACGCCTCCGCCAGGGACCGAATCTACTACAATCACTGTATCCGCTAAGGACGCTTTCGGAGGTGATGCAGAGATGGCTATCAACATTAATGTGAAATCAGAGGTATTCACCTTTGATATTCCAGACTTTAACGTAACCAGCGGCAAGGACTTTGAGCATACGCTCAACAAGACACAGATTACTGCTACTGGTGTCCGGTTGTCTGCAGCCTATGAGCCGGCGGTGGGTTGGATTTCTTTTGATCCTGAGGAATTTAAGTTCAGCGGCCGTGCTCCTGAGGACCCACAATTAGTGAAAATTAGGCTTTCGGCAAGGGCTTCGTCTGGGGACTTGGTGGATTTTCAGAGCCTGGAAATGCTAGTGACTGAGGATGACATGATTTCAATATCTGCTATATCCACCACATCATCTACCAAGAAAACCTCATCTACACCAACGCCAGCTCCTAAGGGCACTTCGAGAAAAAAGGCTACGAATGCCGAGTCCGCAGAGAACAACCGCAAGAAGATCCTAATCATTGTTCTGGCTACTGTGCTGCCACTTTTAGTGGTGGCTAGCCTTTTGATTATTTGGTGCTGCGTTGTGCGCAGGGACAGCGGCAGCTCTTACGCTGGTTCCTCGATTCGCCCAACGTCCCCAGTAGGTGTGGATATATCCCATCCCCTTGAGCCGCTTCCGCGACCTTCTGGAGCGGTCGTGGCAGAGAAGAAGAAGAAGGATACATCGCCACCCTTGGGAAGGCTGTCTTCTTTTGGGTATTTCACAGCAGATGAGAACGGTGGTATATCTGGAGGTTTCTTGGCCTCTCTGAGTAGCGATGGCGACGGTGGGACAGTGTTGCGGCTTGGGGGATCGCCAAAGGCCCCTACACCTGAGCGGCCATCTCATCCACCCGCGGAAAAAGCCCCAGCACCTCCCGAAGAGCAGGACAGGACACCTACTTTAGCGCCCGTCAATTTTTCGAAAATCTCTTCTACTCGACATGCAAAGCCAAGCTCTCAACAAAAATATGGCCGTTTATCTCGAAGGTTGAGCGATAAAGGTATGGACCGAGGGCCCTCAAGTGTGACTAGTAGCCGCCGATTCTCACTTGCCCCAGGCAATGGGAAACCACCTTATGGCGGACCACCGGGATATGGGGTCCCGAAGAGATCATGGAGAAAAAGTATCATGAACCCAGGTCAGTGGGCAGGGGGTGGGCGGGGCTCGAGAGAAAGCGATGGTTCTTTCGAAACGGTCTCCACAGAGATATTTAATCAAATAGCCCAGATCGGCCAAGTCAATCATCTCGATCACCCCAGTATTCGATTGGTCGGCGCTGGGTCCGAGGTGAGTGAAGAGCGAGAACGGTCGAGCTTCGGCCGACCAAAAGGATCCTCGCCATTCTTCGCAGGCTCAGCAAATGCCTGGAGGAGTATCTCGAAGATGCCGTTGGGTGGTATGGCTTCTCCAAGAGAAGAGCCCGAGGACCAAGAGAGCCTTATAGACGACGTTATACGAACCATAAGTCGTGAACCAAGTCAGACAAGGACTATCGGAACCTATTCCTCTGTCAACCTACCAGAAACGCCACTTCGGCGATACGAAAGCATCCATCGCCCCGGGAACTTTGTAGCATCCTCATCATTTTCGGACTTGCGGCAATACCCGATCGGAAGTACGGGGAACGAAGACGGCTCCGGCTTCTCCCACATGGTAGACGAGAGCGGCCAACGAGTCTGGCACCCAAGTCAGTCTCGGGAAAGTGGGACTACAGCCCTGAGCCGGGGCACGTCCTCGTACTATCAATACGAGCCAATTGAATTCGGGGTTGCCGTGACATCTGCGGCAGCCAAGGTGGAAGGGTTGAGAATTTCAGGCAGAAGCTGTGAGAATGCACGGCATTCCGGAGCCTCAGAAAGGGCTAGGGGGGAGGGAGTGCGGCCACGGGCAAAACTGGTGGATTTCACCAAGAAGCGGCCTACTAGTATCAGTGAGGACATCAGGGAGGATGGCAACATCAAGAGCAGTTTCCCGGGGGATATGGCATTTCTGTAGCTTCTCCTTTCTTTTCTTTTGCCGAGCCTTTCTCTACCTGGGGAAGGGGAGGATAAATTGCATCCCTGCTGTGTCTTTCCTTTTTAGTACAGTACTCTCTAGGCTTGTTTCCTTCTTCCTCCCCTTTCACTCATTCATCGTTTCATTTGAAGTGCCGTATTATTGATCATCCACGTTCACTATTTTCTCCTTTCGTTTCTTTTTTTAGAGGGGACAGGTGTTGTCTCGCGCTTGATGCAGGCGACTTTGAGCCAGGGTTCACAAGATTCCGCACCCCGGAACCGAGATTGGCAGCTGAAGATCTATAATTATTAAAGGTTGGAAAGGAATGGAGGGAAAATCTGTATAGGGCTATGAAGGACGAATGCACGGTAACAAGCATGCGTTAAAGTTGATGGCAAAATAGTCCTGTGATAGACGATTAATTCAGCATATTATCCTGAAAAAACCTAGCCGGCATCCCTATCGTCGAAGCACGTTCAACGATATTAGCCTTTTTGGAATGTTCACCTCTTGCAGGCCATAGAACGCTTCTACGGTGGCTCGGAACCTCAATTGAATTGGTAGTTATAGCACACATTTCATATTGCATATGATACATAACATCTCATACATGACGTCTGGTACGATACCGTAGGTGGGGAATTGAGATCTAGGACCAGACTTTCAGGTTCTTACGGAACGTAGCAAGTGATGTCGTGGGCACGAGTCTAACTAAATTCTGCTCTAGTATCGCCGCGATGAACTGCGGGGTGATCAATTACCTGCTGAAAGGTTGCTTTCTACATGGGTCGAGATGTATCACTTTGTTGGCAGCTAAGTAGTGATTGATTGGTGGTCTACAGTATACAGTGCAAGTATCATAACTTGTATCAGTGCCGATACGACATATTCAAGTGCTTACTTTTTTTTTATTAATTTTTTTTTTCAACAAGCCCAGACATGGATCATTATTGAGGGGCAGATGGAGAGAGGCGGGTGATGATACAGTAGGTGCCGGTAAATATGATATCTACCCCAGATTGGAGAATACAGCCTGACCGTCCGTCTGTTCCTCTGTGATGCCGTACTTTTCCTTTTTTCCTTCTTCCGGTTTCCTCGTGAGTCCCTGGCTCACTTCTTGCCTGTTCTATCGGTACTGGTACGGGACCGTACTGCGATCAATCTGCTCTCTGATCTGTGGGCTGTGCGAGAGGGAGGTATGATATGATGTGGTAATGCTACTGATACAGTACTGTATGGCAGCCTAACTCAGCCCGCAATTGTTGGAAAGGAGAAGTAAGGGAGGAGGCTTCTTCTCTTTCCTCCCATACCCCCGACAAGGCGGCAGATTTTTTTGACTACTACAGGAACGGACAGATCGATAATCAAGCATGCTCCCGACACCAGGTTGCAGGTAAGTTGCTATCGACATATCATGTCGTTTCCAGTTGGGGTACCGCCTCTGTTCTGCCTGCCTCTGCAGATGAAGTATCTTAGGCTACCATCCGGGCTTTTTTTTCTTTTTTCTTTCCTTTCTAAATTGACAATGTTATTTTCAGAGAACGTCTTGCAGAATGTACTGTATATAGCATATAGTATCCTACAAGCATACGCAACGGTTCTTTTGAATTGCGGAATACAAGTAGAATGCTGTCCTGCATAGTGTTATAATTTGGGTTGCCAGGAATTTGTCGGACCCTTTTTTTTTTTACGATAAGATAGAGGAGAGAAACCTCTCCGTGAGCCACCACCGCACACCACCCCACTCTCTGCAACTGCACACCTCCACACTTTCTCAAACAGCAAGGGAAAAAAAAAAAGAAAAAAAAAAGCAAACGTCGAAAAGCCTCAGGGAGACAACCTTTAGACCTTGATTTGGTTTCTAATTTCTATTCTCCATACTGGTACCTTTTTTTCTTTTGCTTTGGCCAATTTGGTCCTTTACGGTTACCTCTCGGCGATTTAGTTTCTTCACCCCCGGAAACAACGCACGCGACCGCAACAACGTTTAAGTGAAGAAAAAAGAGCAAGAAAAAATTTAAGGAAGAAAAAACCAGAAAGAAACCTTAAACAAGGCTCTATCGGTGCTAATATCATATCCAATATAAGGTGAGTACTTTGTCATCGTTTTACCATAGTTATCATAGCCTTATCCTGTTTTGCCTACTTTTTTCTTCATCTCTTGTTTCTCTTCCTTCTCCTGGTTCAAGATTTCACGCAACACCCCTAGAAAACCCTTGTTTACTATAGTTTTAGCTCTTACTTTTTTTCCCCT